>Ga0224512_10001565_pt1 | contig 21908 bp, 18 predicted proteins | sample SF_May12_sed_USG_4_FD_169103 | JGI IMG/M metagenome (GOLD analysis project Ga0224512, IMG submission 169103) | Sediment microbial communities from San Francisco Bay, California, United States - SF_May12_sed_USGS_13 | ecosystem: Environmental > Aquatic > Marine > Sediment | place: USA... | reverse complement strand
CCCTTGAGCTGACCGCGCGCGATCTTCACGATCTCGTCGGTCGAGGCGTAGCGGCTCGCCACGACCTTGGCACGGAACGTGGTCGGCTCCTTGCGCGTCGGCTTGTCGGCGAGGCGCAGGCCCGCCTTGCGCCAGGCGTCGATGCCGCCGTTGAGCAGCTGCACCTTGTCATGCCCGAGGTACTCCAGGATCCAGAAGGCGGTGGTGGCGTCGGTGAGATCCGACATGTCGCCGTGGTAGACGACGACGTGCGTGGCATTGCCGATCCCGACCTTGCCGAGCACGTCCTCGTATTTCTTGACCTCGAGAACGCGGGACGACGGATCGCGCAGCACCTTGCCGCAAGGGCCGCCCAGGCTGATCGCCCCGGGGATGTGCCCCTTCAGATAGTCATCGAGGTCGCGGCAATCGACGACGACCCAGTCGGCCTTCTCGACGCTCTTCTGCAGCTGCTCCGGCGTTATCAGCAGATCCGCATTCACCCACTTGGCGCTCGCCTGCGGCATCCAGCCGAGCGCGCTCAGCAGCAGCAATCCCGCCATCCGCTTGCCCAATTTCCACGTGCCGTCCATGGCTCCCCTCTCTTGGTCGAGTGTCTGACGCGCCGCGCCCAAAGGCCGCGCGCAACGCAATTAGACGCCTGCGGGCAAGGCCCGCAAATGATGCATTCGCATCATTTTGCCGGCGCCCCCGTCGTCCGATGATGAGGGCGAAAGGGCGCCTGCGCCGCACGCCATGCTGTGTTCCGTGATCATTCCCGTGCGCAACGGCGCGTCGACGCTGGCGCGCTGCCTGCGGTCGGTATGCGCCTCGCCCGCGCCCGGGTTCGAGGTGATCGTCGTCGATGACGCCTCGAGCGATTCGACGGCGCAGATCGCGCGGCGCTTTCCCTGCCGGCTGCTCCAGCTCGGCACCCGTCGCGGCGCCGCGGGGGCGCGCAACGCCGGGGCGGCGATCGCCCGCGGCGAGCTGCTGTTCTTCACCGACGCGGACTGCGTCCTGCGGGCCGACACGCTCGACTTGGCCGCCCGCGCGCTCGCGCGGGCTGGTCCCGGAACCGCCATGGGCGGAACGTACACGCCACATCCCGTCGACGACACCTTCTACAGCCGCTTCCAGTCGGCGTTCATCCACTATTCGGAAACCAAGCGGTCCGCCGCGCCGGACTACCTGGCGACGCACGCGCTCGCGATCCGCGCGCGCGAGTTCCGCGCCCAGGGCGGCTTCGCCGAGGGATCGCTGCCGATCCTCGAGGACGTGGAATTCAGCCATCGTCTGCGGCGCGCGGGGTTGCGGCTGCGCATCGACCCCGGCATCCAGGTTGGACATGTCTTCGGCTTCGGCCTGCGCCGCTCCCTGCTGAACGCCTTCGTCAAGTCGATGCACTGGACCCAGTACTCCCTGCGCAACGGCGACCTGCTGACCGACTCGGGCACCGCATCGCACGAGCTCAAGGCGAACACCGCGGCGTACTGCGTGTTGCTGCTTTGCCTGTGCGGCTACCTCCTCACGGGCGCAGGCGGCTGGCTCGGCGCCGCGCTTGCCGCGACCGCCGGCAACCTGTTTGTCAGCCGCGGCCTGCTGCGCAGCTTGCGGGCCGCGGGCGGCGCGCGCTTCGCCGCCGCCGCCGCCTTGTACTACCTGCTCGTCTATCCGCTCGCGGTGGGCGCCGGCGCCGCCGGGGGCGCGGCGCGGTACCTTGCCACGTCGGCGCGCCGCGGAGCCGCGCGGTGAGGCATTCGCCCTGGCGCCACTGGCCGGCGGTGCTCGCCAAGCGGCGGCCCATCCAGCTCACGTTCTTCGTCACGCGACGCTGCAACGCGCGCTGTGCGTTCTGCTTCTACCCGGGCGCCGGGCCGGCCGCGGCGGGGCAGGACACCGAGTTCTCGCTCGACGAAGTCCGCCGCACCGCGCCCACGCTCGGCTCGCTGCTGTGGCTCGCGTTTTCCGGCGGCGAGCCGTTTGTGCGCGGCGACCTCGTCGAGCTGAGCCGGGCGTTCTACGACGCGAATCGCCCCGCCCTCATGCTTTACTCGACCAACGGCCTGCTCCCGGAGCGCATCGCCGACATGGCCGAGCGCATCCTCGCGCACTGCCGCGATACGACCGTGGCGATCAAGGTCTCGCTCGACGGCATCGGCGAGGAGCACGACCGCCTGCGCGGCACGCCGGGCGGCTTCGAGCGCGCGCTGCGCACGCATCGCCTGCTGGCCGGGCTGCGAGGCCGCCATGCGAACCTGGAAATCGGCGTCAATACGGTGCTGCTGCGCGAGAACCAGCACCGCCTCGACGCGCTGTTGGACTTCGTGCGCCGGCTGCCCGGCGGCGGGGTGCACACCATTTCCGTGGCGCGGCGCAGCCCGCGCGACGCGCACTGCGCCGACATCGATCCCGCCGCCTACCGGCACGCCGCCGAGCGCCTCGCCGGCGATCTGCGCGCGCGCCGCGCACCCACCTACCGCTTCGCCGGCGCACGCCTCAAGGCGGCGCAGGACGTCGTGCAGCGGCGCCTGATCCACGACACGCTCGTCGCGCGCCGCCGCCAGATTCCCTGCTATGCGGGGCGGCTCAATCTCGTGCTCACCGAGCGCGGCGAGGTGTTCGCCTGCGAGATGAGCGACGCGAGCCTGGGCAACGTGCGCGACTACGGCTACGACGTACGGCGCCTGCTGCGCGCCCCAGCGGCGCGCGCGGCGCGCCGCGCGATCGCCGACGACGCCTGCCACTGCACGCACGAGTGCTACTTCATCACCAACATCCTGTTCAACCCCCGGCTGTATCCGGCGCTCGCGCGCGAGTACCTGCGGCTCTGAGCCGCGGCGGGCGTCACTCGCCCCGTGCTGCCGGCGCGGGGCTGCGCTCGCGCTGCAGGAGGTCCTTCGCCGCCCAGAGCCAGAACAGGCTCTGCAGGCCGCGCGCGGCGCTTCGCAGCTCGCGCAGGCTGCGCACGGCGCGCAGCCTGCGCCACAGGAACGAGGGCCGCGAATAGAAGCGCCGCAAGGCGAGCTGGCGCAGCCGCTGGATTTGCGCGCGGCTCAGCGTGCGCGGCGCGAAAGCGGCCCCCTGGTAGGTGTAGTCGCGCAGATCCGCGGAGCGCTCGCCGTACTGCGCGCAGCGGTCGTGCAGGTCCGTCCCGGGAAACGGCGTCAGGCAATGGAAGTTCGCCAGGTCCGGGTCGAGCTCGATCGCGAACTCGATGCTCTGCAGCGCGTCGGCGTAGGTCTCGCCCGGAATGCCGAATACGAACGGCGTGCTCACCTGCAGTCCTGCCGCCTTGGCGCCGGCGACCGCCTCGCGGATCTGCGCGAGCGTGCAGCCCTTGCGCAGCGTATTGAGATGCTTCTGCACGCCGCTCTCGGCGCCGATCAGGACCGCCCAGCAGCCGGCCGCGCGCATCGCCGCAAACAGCCCGCGGTCCGCCTGGTTCGCGCACACCGACGCAAACCACGTGAAATCCAGGCCGCGCCGGCGGATCTGCGCGCAGATGCGCAGCGCGCGCCCGCGATCGGCGGCAAACGAGTCGTCGAGGAACTTGATCTCGCGGTAGCCCTGCGCCAGGCAGGACTCGATCTCGCGCAGCACGTTGTCGACGCTGCGCAGGCGCACGCCGCGCCGCCCGGCCTTGCGCTCGCGGTCGATCTGGAAGCAGAACAGGCAGCGGCGGTCGCAGCCGCGCGAGGTGATCATGGTCGCAACCGGCGCGCGCCGGTAGGTGGCCGGCGGCGGCAGGTAGCGCTCGGCGTCCTCGAGCAGCGAGCGAGCCGGAAACGGCAGCGCGTCCAGGTCCTCGATCAGCGGCCGCGGCGGGTTCTTCACGATGCGCTCGCCGGCGCGGAACACCACGCCCTCGACGCCGTCGAGCGCGCCGCCCGCGGCGAGCCGCGCCAGCACCTCGGGCAGCGTGCGCTCGGCCTCGCCGGTGACGACGGCGTCGAACGCCTCTCCGCCCTCGGTGAGGCAGTGCTCGCCTGCCGCCACCGGGTACGGACCCCCGGCGCAGACGAAGATACCGGGATGGGCGCGCTTGAGGTCCGCCGCAGTGCGCAGCGCGCCGGGCCAGCCGAATGCGGTTGAGTAGATGCCGGCGACCTGCGGCGCGAACTCGGCGACGCGTCGCAGTATCTGCGCGTGCGCGAGAAACGCGCCGTTGAACAGCTTCACCTCGTGGCCGGCCTCGAGCAGGCAGGCGCCGACATACAGCGTGCCGAGCGGCTGCCAGTAGTTGACCTGCGCGGGCGCCGTGCGCGAGGAAAAGATGTCCTCCGGCGACCACGCGGGAATGACGAGCGCGCATCTCATGCGACGGCTCCAGCGCGCCGACGCGCCTCGCGCGGCGCGCCGAGGCGCTCGAGAACCGCCGCCCCGGCATCCAGTCCCGACTCGATGGCGTGGTCCATGTTGAAGTAGCGGAACGCGCCGGTGCGGCCGATGAGGTGAAGGTTGGCGAAGCCGGCCAGGTAGCGCTTGACCGTCTCGCAGGCCTCGACATAGCCGACCTCGAACAGCGGGTAGGCGTTGGGCACGCGCACCACGAGGCCGTCGAGCGCGTCGGCGCGCCGCACGAGCCCGATCGCCGCGAGATCGTCCGCGCTGCGCTCGATCAGCGCCGCGTCCGGACTCTGCCACGCGGCATCGCGGCGGTCGCAAAAGTGCTCGGTGACGAGCAGGGTCTCGCCGCTCGCGCCCATCTGCGCGCTCCAGTTCTTGGGCTCGTGCACGCGACCGAACGACACCTCCCGCGCCGGCACGTAGATCCAGGTCTGGTCGGTGACGCGCTCGCGCCCCACGCGCACCGCGACGAGAATCAGGTCGCGGTAGCGCAGCCGCGCGGCGGCCGCGACGACGCCGGCGGGAGGCGCCGGCCAGAGCGAGCTCACCAGCGCGGGCAGCGGCAGGCTCGACAGGTATTCGCGTGCCCGCCAGGACGCGCTCGCGCCCTGCGCGCGCACCACGGCGTGCTCGATGCGCCCCCCGCGGTGCACGATCCGCGTCACGGCCACCTCCGTGCGCACGCGGCCCCGGAGCTCGATCCCCGCGCGCAGCCCATCGGCGATGGCGCCGATGCCGCGCGCCGGATAGAGAAAGTCGGCGCGCAGCGTGCGCAGCCGGCCGGGCGCCGGGCGCGCCGCGAGCGCCTGGCGCACGGCCATGCCCAGCGTCAGTCCCTGGATGCGCTGCGCGACCCAGTCGGCGCTGATGCGCGCGCAGTCCAGCCCCCACACCTTCTCGCTGTAGGGCCTGAAGAACAGCTCGAAGAGCGGCCGGCCGTAGTGGCGCACGACCCAGTCTTCGAGCGACGTCACGGCGCGCCGCCGCAGGCGGTGCGCGAGCTGCGCGCCGAGCCAGCCCCGCGCGATGCGAAGCGTCGCCGCCGGACCGAGACCCGCGAGCGCGTGCGGCAGCCGCAACGGGTAGTCGACGCAGCGCCCGCCGAGCAGGATCTTGCTCGCGCGCGGCACTGCCAGCAGCGGTTCGCGCACCACCTCGCCCACCAGCCGGCGCACGCGCTCGCTGTCGGTGAGCAGGCGGTGACCACCCAGATCGAAGCGCTGGCCGCGGTACTCGACGGTGCGCGCCAGTCCGCCGACGCGCGCCGCGCGCTCGAGCACGGCGAGGTCGGCGCCGGCGCGCGCCAGCGCGTGGCCTGCCGCCAGCCCGGCAAGCCCGCCGCCGCAGATGAGGACGTCGGAGTTCATCGGCTACGGCGCGTGCGTTCCCGGGCCCGTGGCCGGCGCGCTAGCGCGCGAGCAGCACCGGCACCTCGGCGTGGTTCACGACCGCCTTGACGATGTCGCCCATCATGAGCCTGGCGACCGGGCCGCGCGTATTGCCCAGAACGATCAGCTCGACGCGCTCGTCCCGCGCCACGCTGAGGATCTCGTCGGCGGCGTGGCCGGTCCTGACGATCGGCTTGAAGCCCCTGAAGCCGTACCGCTGCAGCTTCTTGCGGTGCGACTCGAGCAGCGCCAGCGCCTTCTCCTCCATCGTGCGCAGTGCGCCGCTGCGCCCCAGCTCCTCCTTCAGCGTGTCGATCTCCGAATCGCCCATGCGGTCGTGCACGAGCGTCGGGCCGCCGCCGAGCTGCTGCACGTGCAGCAGGATCACCGATTTGGGCGGCGCGCCGGCGAACAGGCGGGCGCACGTCCTCACGCAGGCCGCCGAGCCCTTTGCCGCGTCCAGCGCCAGCAGAACCTTTCGCATCGCTCGAGCCTTCGAAACACGCGCCATGCCGCGCCTCACTTGAGAAGATTCTCGTAGTACTTCTGCAGCTCGGCGCCGGTCTTCGACTTCGAGCCCGGCGACACGCCGTAGCCGCCGGCCTCGGGCGCCTCGAAATAGCCCGGCTCGACGCCGGTGCGCGCGGACATGGCGTAGCCGATCATGAATCCGAGCAGCGCCGCCGCCAGCGCGATCGCGAGCCAGAGCGCGACCCGGCTGGCCTGCGCCTGCTGCGCCATGCTCCCGTCGGATGCCATCTCACTTCTCCTTGAACAGGTCCTGGTAGTACTGCTCGAGTTCCTTCTTGCCCGCGCCCGTGGCGGCGTGCGGCGCTGGCTTGCCGCCGATCAGGCCGGTTTCGATCATCGGCGACGTGGCGTAGCCGAGCATGTAGCCCATGATGGCGGACATGATGACGATGATGATCCACAGACTGTTGCGCATGGCCGGTCGCCGCCTAGATCTTGCGGATCTGCCAGACGAACAGGCCCGCTTCCTGCTTGCGATCGAGGATCTCGTCGCCCGTGTTGTCGCACATCGTCGCGATCGATTCCCCCGAGGACGGATTGTCGAACTGCACCTCGAGCACCTCGCCCGCCTGCAGCCGCCCCAGCGCCTTCTTGGTGTAGAGCTGCGGGTGCGGGCAGACGTAGCCCTTGACGTCGAGCAGGTATTGACCGTCGCTGCGTTTCTCGAATTTCATGCCGGATCCCCTTGCGTTGGCCTCAACTGGCCGCGAATTCGCGCGCCATGCGCCGTTCGGTCCACCAGTTGAAGAACTTGACCCCGATGTAAGCGCCGCCGACCATGCCCAGGCCGAACAGCCAGCCGGACGGATCGCCCTGCGAGACGCGGACGAAGAACGCGCCGACGTTGCACCCCAGGCCAAGGCGCGAGCCGATTCCCATCAGCGCGCCGCCGATGATCGCCCAGACGGCCGTCTCCAGCGTCGGCTTCTTGAACTTGAACTCGTTATGCAGCAGCGCCATGATCGCGGCGCCGCCGAACAGCGAGATCGACATCCAGTCCGCGGGATTGATCAGCGGATTGGGAATGCCGTTGTTGAAGCCGAAGAAGATGTTGTCCATCTGATTCCAGCCGAGCTTGTGCATCACCCAGCCAACCCACTGCGCTTCCTGCGTCGTCACGTACCAGTAGCCCGGGTCGAACACGGTGCCGTTCACGGACAGCCCGAAATCGAACCCGAGGCGCTCGAGGAGCGTGCCGGCGTTCTTCACGCCGTACTTCACGCGCAGCCCTTGGATCGCGTACATGTGCAGTCCCGCGGCGATGCCCAGCGCCAGTCCCGCGATCGCGGTGCGCTTGGAGGCGACGATCATCGCCCCGTACCCCGCCAGCTCGTCGCGCCAGCCGGCGGCCCGCGTCCCGGCGGGCAGGCGCTTGCGCATGAACGCGCGGCGCGACCAGAACAGGTAGACGACGACCAGCAGGAGCGCCCCCGGCAGCACGACGCCGAGCAGGAAGTTGCCGACGAAGGCGCCCGCCACCGAATGGTCGGTCCAGCCCAGCATGCTGGCAAAGCTGAGCACCGGCTGGTCCCAGATGTAGCCGGCGAGATACTGGTCGACCCAACCGTCGCTCACCGTGATCGACGCCGGCAGGCCCTTGGCGGCGGCCGAGGCCTTCCAGGCCTCGGGAACCAGGCTGTTGGTCCAGCCGCCGACGTCGACGAAGATCGCCTGCGTGATGCTGATCGAGAGGATGACGATCGCGGCATTCATGTTGCCCTCGCCCGTCTTGTACATCGAGCCCGAGGCGCAGCCCCCGGCGAAGCACATGCCGACGCCGAAGATGAATCCGGCGATCACCGCGTGCAGGCTCGTGGGCGCGGAATGGAAGGTGCTCAGCCCGGTCGCGCTCACGAACGCGCCGACCAGCCCGAACAGCGCGATCGCGATCATGATGCCGACCGCCATGCGCGGCACGCCGACCGCGAACAGGTCGCGGAACGCCGACGAGAAGCAGAAGCGCCCGTATTGCAGGCACATGCCGTAGACCACCCCGAACCACAGGTACACCGACAGATACAGGTAGTACTCGTGGTACAGGTAAGTCCCCGCGCTGACCAGGACGAGGACCGCGACGATGGCAAACGCCCAGAATTTCCGCTTCGCTTCGCTCATGTCGTGCCCCCTCGCTCTGCCGGGTTCATGTGGGCGCGTAGATCCGCACCAGGGTCTGGAAGCGGAACACGCCATCGTTGCGCAGCAGGCGCGCGACTTCGACGTGGCGCGCGAGCCGGCTCGCGGCCGCGCCCACGGCCGCCGCGTCTGCCGCGTCGGTCACCAGAACCACCGGCGCCCGCGGCGCCGATGCGCCAAGGAAGAACGGCGCGTCGGGCAGTTCCCAGGTAAACCGCAGCGGGGAGCGCTCGCGCACCTCGCGCGGTGGCGGCGTGAGCCGGCTCAGGTCGCGGCGTAGCACGAGCCGCTTGCGCGTCGCGAGGTCGAGCAGCGGCACCGCGATCGCCGCGTTGACGGCCGACTGGCCCTCCGCGATCACGATCACGTCCGCCGCGTCGCCCTCGAGCGCATCCAGCACCGCGCCGGCGCGCTCGAGATTGGCGGCGCTCGTTCCTCGCAGGAAAGGCAGGTAGCCGAACATCGCGACGGCGAGCGCCGTTCCCGCGGCGCAGCCGGCGACGAACTGGCGCAGCCGCGCATCGCGCAGCGCGCACAGGCCGTACGCCGCCATGAGCGCGAGCAGCGGCATCACGATCACCAGGTAGCGAATGCGGTACCCGCCGAGCGCCAGCGCCGGCAGGACGACGGCCGCGAGCGCGAAGTAGCGCGCATCGCGCGCGGCGATGGCGAGCGCGAGCGACGCCGCCGCGCCGAGCGCGACGAAGGGATGGATCTGGAACAGGAACGTGGAGGCGGCGCCTTCCTGCCAGCCGGCGAGCGCCGGCAGCTGGTAGTCGAGCAGCAGGGCAAATTGCGCGGCGACGACATCCGCCTTGCCGAGCAGGAACGTTCCGGCGAGAAGCGCAGCGCCGAGCAGGGTGGCGCCGGCGCGGCGCAGGCGCGCGCGCGCGCCGCCGCGCCCGCCGTGCAGGGCGAAGGCGAGCGGCGCGGCCAATACGATCCATGCCGAGTACTTGGCGAGCAGCGCCAGCGCCAGCGCCGCTGCGGCGCCGGCGACAAGCGCCGGGCCGCCGCGCTGCACGGCCGCCAGCGCGGCGAACATCGCCAGCGCCACGAGGAACATGGCGGCCACGTCGACGAGCATCAGCGGAATCTGCGTGAACAGATACGGCATGCCGAGCAGCAGCACGGCCGCCAGGAGCCCCGTGCGGCGGTCCCACAGCGCGCTGCCGAGCGCGCAGGTCAACATCAGCGTCGCCGCGAAGAGCAGCGAATTGAGCAACTGCACGACCACGCGGTGCTCGCCGGCAACGCTGAAGAGCGCGCCATACAGCAGGGGCACGAGGGGCAGATCGGTCCACGCGGGGATGGCACGCCCCCATTCGGCGAGGAAGAACCCCATGCCTGAAGTCGCGAGGTGCTTGGCCTGCACGAAGTAGCGCGACGCATCGACGATCGCTTCGGGCGCCGCCCAGAACGGCAGGCAGGCGCCAAAGCCGAGCGCGCCGATCAGCGCCGCGGCGTAAGGCCCGTCCCAGTCCCGCCGCGAGGCGTGAAACGCGAGCAGCACGGCGAGCGCGACGACGCCGACCAGCGCGGGGAGGTCGCCGGCGGCGAACACCCACTGCCAGCTCACCAGCCGATTGTCATCGGCCGTGCGCAGCACGAACAGCAGCGCGACGCTCGCAGTCGCGAGCAGGCCGACGAGCGCGCATTGCAGCGCTTCGATTTCGCGCGGCGACGCGCCGCCCTCACCAGCAAACGACGCGGTCACTGGCAAAGATCCGGTCGATCAGCGCTTCGTAGGACAAGCCGGGCCGCGACAGATCGACGACCTCGACATCGAACTCCGCGGCCTGCAGCTGCAGCAGGTCCCCCGGGACCGCCGCGCGCCCCTCGGCCAGCAGATGCAGCACGCGCGTGCGGGCCGGCGCGCGCGCCGCGCTAGAGGACGACGACACGCTCGGCCTGATGATTCATCATGGCGTTGTTCAACTGGCTGCCTCGCACGACCGCCTCCGGCAGCGCCTCGAGGCTCACGCCGTGGCGCTCCGCGCTGTGCGTGCATACGCTCAGGGTCACGCCCTCGAGGGACGCGAGGTCGGCGAGCGCCGCATCCCGCAAGAGGTGGGTGCCGCCGTCCATGACGAAGATCGACACCGCGTGATTCCGGGCGAGCGCCGCGCGCGCCAGCCCTACGACATGCGCGGCGTGCCGATCGGTGTTCACCAGTATGCCCAGGGTGCCCACGCCCCGCTCGTCCTCCCCGTTCGGGGGAAATATAAGGAGAGCCCGGCGCGCTGAGAATGATGCAATTACATCAGCCGCGCGCGCCTCAATAGGGCAGGACGTGATCGTGCGCGGCGAGTTCGCGCGCGATCTGCGCGGTAGGGCGGAATTCGGCATGAGGATCGTCCTGCCGGTCCGAGTAGACGCCCACGCCGACTTCCCTCATCAACTCGAGGTTCATGAGATCCTCGTCGCTCGCCGCGAGGCGCCGGCCGACGATGTAGACGTCCACGATATCGTCGGTGAGCGTCAGCCCGAGCGCCATGCGCAGTGCTTCGCTCTCGCGCTCGCGCACGAGGACCGCGATCTTCTTCGGCGTAGCCATGATTTCCGTCTCCCCCTGTGCATGCAGCCAGCTGGGCCCGGCGGCGCGCGGCGCGCGCCGTGTCGACCTAGACGAGGTTGTGGCGGTACGCATACGCGACCGTTTCCGCCTGGCTGTGCACCGCGAACTTGCCTTCGATGTGCTGAACGTGGTTGCGCACCGTGGTGAGGCTGATGCGCATGAGTCTGGAGATCGCGCCCAGCGACGATCCCTCGGCGAGCAGCTTGAGAACCTCGCGTTCACGTACGGTCAGGCCGTGCGCCTCCGGCGTGCCGCCCGCGGCATCCTTGTGCTGCACATTCTCGCGGCGCCGCGGACCCAGCGCCACGGTTGCCACATTGCCGCGTCGCACCAGATGCAGGCATAGCCGCTGCTCCCTGCGCTGCGAGGGCACCACCAGCAGACTGACCGAAAGGCGCAACTCCCCGCCATCGGCGGTTCGCGCGCGCAGCGGGAATGCCGACGGCACGTTTGCGGTGTCGGCGAAGCTCGCCAGGCAGCAGCTGCCGCCGCAGACGGGTTGCTGCAACGCGTTCTTGCCGCGCACGACCTCGCTGCAGGGTCGGCCGATCGCGCTCGGGGCGGGAATGCCGAAGAGCTGCTCGCAGCCGGCATCCCACGCGGCGATACGCTGACGCGCGTCGACGGCGAAGATCGCGTCGACCGTCCGGTATAGCAAGTCCACAAGTGAAGACATCGTCCCTCCCCCATGTAACGGGTGGCGTGACCTTGCAGCCGCACTTCACTTCGACTCCGACGCCATTCTTGGCCCTGCGCGCATCGATTGCTCAGCAGAAATGTGATGCATATCAATCATCCTGCAATATATCCGCCCAAAGCGGCCGCCTTCGACGGGCTGGAGAAGCTGGAGGCGGCTCGGCATGCGCGATACACGGGGCCGGTCCCCGATCAAGCCTTCCCCTGCCTCGCCAGAAACCGATCCAGCTGGTCCGCAAATCGCTTGCGATCGGTATTCCCCAGCGCCTCCGGCCCACCCGTCCTTACTCCCGTGCCGCGCAACTCATCCAGGTAATTGCGCAGCGCCAGCCGCTCCTGGATGGTCTCCGTCGTATAGAACTCCCCGCGCGGATTGAGCGCATGCCCGCCTTTCGCGATCACGTCCGCGGCAAGCGGAATGTCGGCCGTAACGACCAGATCCCCCGCCTTCAACTCCTTCACGATATGGCTGTCCGCCACGTCAATGCCGCGCGGCACCTGGAGAGCCCGGATGTACTTGGAAGGCGGCGTGCGCAGCATCTTGTTCGCCACCAGCGTCATGGGCCGCTGGGTGCGCTCCGCGGCGCGGTAGAGGATGTCCTTGATGACCGCCGGGCAGGCGTCGGCGTCGACCCAGATATGCACTAGCGCTCCTCCACCGACCGCCCAAGCACCACACGCACCTTATGCGCCGCCCCGTCATCCACCAGCGGCACCCGCGCCGCACCCTCCGGCAGCGCCTTGCCATCCAGCGAAGCTGAAGCAACACCACGGCTGACGCCCTGGGGATTCTCGACCGCGATTTCGTAGCGCGCCGAGCGATGCTTGTAGACCATCTCGAACCCGGGCCAGGCCTTGGGAATGCAGGGGTCGATACTCAGGAAATCGCCCTGCAGGCGAAAGCCGAGGATGTTTTCGACCCCGGCGCGATACAGCCACCCCGCCGATCCGGTGTACCAAGTCCAGCCGCCGCGCCCGACGTGCGGCGCAACCGAATACACATCAGCGGCGACGGCGTAGGGCTCGACCTTGTAGCGCTGCACGTCCGCGCGCGTGCTCGTGTGGTTGATCGGATTCAAGAGCGCGAACAGCTCGACCGCCTTGTCCCCCTCGCCCAAGGCAGCGAAGGCGATCACCGACCACGCGGCGGCATGGGTGTACTGGCCGCCGTTCTCCCGCACGCCCGGCGGATAGCCCTTGATGTATCCGGGATCGAGCGCCGTGCGCTCGAACGGCGGCGTGAACAGCAACGCCAATCTCTCGTCGCGCCGGATGAGCTGCTCGTCCACGGCGGCCATCGCGCGCCGGGCGCGATCCGGCGCCGCCGCCCCGGAGATCACGCTCCAGGATTGCGCGATGGAGTCGATGCGGCATTCCTCGCTCGTGGCGGAGCCGAGCGGCGTGCCGTCGTCGTAAAAGCCGCGCCGGTACCACTCGCCGTCCCAACCCTCCTGCTCCAGCGAAGCGCGCAGCGCAGCAGCATGGGCCAGCCACTTCGCAGCGCGCGCTTCCTCTCCACGAGCTTTCGCCAGTGGCGCGAACGCCGTGAGCGCTGCGTGCAGGAACCAGCCCAGCCAGACGCTCTCGCCCCGGCCTTTCTCGCCCACCCGGTTCATGCCGTCGTTCCAGTCGCCCGTGCCGATGAGCGGCAAGCCGTGCGCGCCGAGCGCGAGGCTCTCATCGAGCCCGAGCGCGCAGTGCTCGAAGAGTGGCGCGCGCTCGTCCGACAGCATCGGCTGGAAGTACGCGTCGTGCTCGCCCGCGGCGAGCGGCCGGCCGTCGAGGAACGGCACCGACTCCTCCAGCACCGCGCGGTCGCCGGTCGTCTGCACGTAGTGCGCCGCGGCGTAGGCGAGCCAGCCGCGATCGTCGGAGATGCGCGTGCGCACGCCCTGGCCGGTGGGCGGCAGCCACCAATGCTGAACGTCGCCTTCCACGAACTGCCGCGCGGCCGCGCGCAGGAGATGCTCGCGCGTCAATGCCGGGCGCGACACGGCGAGCGCCATGCCGTCCTGGAGCTGGTCGCGAAAGCCGTAGGCGCCGCTCGCCTGGTAGAACGCCGCTCGCGCCCACACGCGGCAGGCGAGCGTCTGATAGAGCATCCAGCGATTGAGCATCACGTCCATCGAGCGGTCGGGCGTTTTCACCTGCAGCGTGCCGAGCACGTCGTCCCAATACGCCGTGACCTCGCCCAAGACCGCATCCAGGTCGGCCGCGCGGTAGCGCTCGATCAACGCTCGCGCCTCGTGCTCGCTCGCCGCCTCGCCGAGGAAGAAGACGATTTCCGCGCTGCCCCCGGGCTCGAGCTCGATCGGGGCCTGCAGCGCGGCGCAAGCGTCGAGGCCCGCGCCGACCCGCTTCGAAAGCGGCACGTCCCTCGCGAGCGCGGCCGGGCTGTCGAGCGTACCGTTGCGTCCCAGGAATTCGCGCCGGTCGCCGGTCCAGGCGGTCTGCCGTCCGCCCAGGTCCGCGAACGCTACACGCGTGCCGAAGCTCGGGTTCCAGGGATTGCGCGCGAACAGCGCGCCGCTCTGCGCGTCGAGCTCGGTCACCACCGACAACGCCGACGCGCCGCGCGACGGGCCGAGCACCCATTCCACGTAGGCCGTGACCGAAAGCCGCCGCGCCTGGCCCGATTCGTTGCGGATCGTCAGCCGCGAGATCTTGACCGGGTCCTCGAGCGGCACGGTCTGCAGGAGTTCCAGCGCGATGCCGTGCGCGCTGTGCTCGAAGCGGCTGTAGCCCTGGCCGTGCCGGGCGACATAGGGCGCGGCCTCGTCGCGCATCGGCAGCGCCGTCGGCCCCCACAGCTCGCCGCTGTCCTCGTCGCGCACGTAGAGCACCTCGCCCGGCCGGTCGGTGACGGGGTCGTTCGACCACGGCGTGAGCTGGTTCTCGCGGCTGCCGAGCGACCAGGTGTAGCCGCTGCCCTCGACCGCGGCCTGGAATCCGAACGCGGGATTGGCGACGACGTTGATCCACGGCGCCGGCAGCCAGCGCCCGGCATCGAGGGTCGTCACGTACTCGCGTCCGTGCGCGGCGAAGCCGCCGAAGCCGTTGAAGAATTCGAGCTCCGCCGCCACCGCCACGCTCGGTGCCGCTTCCACCGACGGCGCGCGCCGCGGCGGCGGCGGCGCAGCCGCGTTGTCCGCTGCCGGGAGACCGTTCAGCTGTTCCTGCAGCGTGCCGTGGCGCCCGGCGAGGACGGCGCGGGCCATGGCGAGCAACAGCTCCCTGGTCTGCGCCGGAATGAGATCGGCGCGCAGCACATACACCGCGCCGCGCGCGGGCGGCGCTTCGCCCGGGGGACGCGAGCGGCTCGTGCGCACCTGCGTCTCCAGCGCCGCCTGCAGGTCCTGGATGTAGGAGGCGCCTCGCTCGTTCAGGATCACGAGATCCACCGCGAGCTGCTTCATGCGCCAGTACTCGTGCGCGCGCAGCAGCTGGCGCACGAGGGGCATGTCCTCGAGGCTGTCGGCGCGCACGAGCACGATCGGCAGGTCGCCGGAGATGCCCTGCGCCCAGAGCGCCTGCGGCGCGCCGCCGCCGCGGCGCAGGGTGTCCGGCGACGGGCGCAGCGACGCATCGGCGTACAGCACGCGCCCCGCGAGGCGCTGAAACAGGCTCGCCTCCTCCGCGGAGATGCCGAGATAGCTCGACTGCACCTGTGCATGGGTCCACGCCAGCGTGGCCGCGCGCTCGAAGGCCGTCGGGTCGTGATGCTTGTCGGCGAGATCCAGAACTGCGGCGCGCGAGGACGCGATCACCGTCCAGAACGCGACGTGCGCCGACCTTCCCGGCGCCACGCGCAGCCGGCGGCGCAGCGCGAACACCGGATCGAGGACCGCGCCCACCGTGTTGGAGAGCGGCAGGCCGTCCACGACCGCCATCGGCGTGCGCACCTCGCGGCCGCGGCCGAGGAAGCGGGCGCGGTCGGTTTCGATCTCCGCCTCGCCCAGCGCCTCGCCTTCGACCACCGCCAGGTGCGCCGCCCAGAGTTCGGGCTCGCCGGGCGAGCGGCGTCGCCGCGTCGCCAGGAGGATGCCGGGCTTGGCGAGGTGTTCGGTTTGCACGAAGAGCTTTGAGAACGCCGGGTGCGCCGTGTCCGCGGCGAGCGGCGCCAGCACGAGCTCGGCGTAGGAGGTGAGGTCGATCTCGCGCACCTCGCTGCCGGCATTCGACACGGACACGCGGCGCACTTCGGCGTCGTCCTCCGGCGAGACGACGATCTCGAGGGTGGTGGCGAGCGCGCCGTCGCGCCGCACGAACACCGCGCGATCGTCGGTGAAGGTCACGTCGGTGCGATCGGCTTCGGCGCCGGTGGGCTGGTGGCCCGCGGACCATACCTCGCCGCTCGCCACGTCGCGCAGGAACACGTACGTGCCCCAATCGTCGCGCGTGACGTCTTCGCGCCAGCGCGTGATCGCGACGTCGCCCCAGCGGCTGTACCCGGAGCCGGCGGCCGTCAGCATCACCGTGTAGCGGCCGTTCGAAAGCAGGTGCGCCTCGGGCGTCGCGCCGTGCGGCGTGCGCAGCCGCCGCGCCGCCGGCAGCTCCAGGTCGCGAACCGTGGCCGCGGTCCTGACCTCCTCCGCCCTCGGATGCGGGACGGCGACATCGCGCGGCGTGCGCTCCTGCAGCAGGAGCTCGGTCGCCCGCACGATCGGCTCGGCATGAAACCGCGCCCGCATCGGCCCGTCGAGCAGACTGTTGGCGAGGGCCACCACCGTCATGCCCTGGTGGTGCGCCATGAAGGCGCGCACGATCGCCACGTCCTTGCCCTCGGGCAGGCGGCTGCGCGTGTAATCCAGCGCCTCGTAGAAGCCGTAGCGGCCGCGAGCGCCGAGGGCGGCGAGGCGGGCGAAGTTGCGCGCCGCGGCGCGCGGATCGACCATGGCCGCGAGCGCCGTCGCGTAAGGCGCGACGACGGCGTTCTCGCCCAGGCCGCGCTTCAAGCCCAGGCCCGGGACGCCGAAGTTGGAATACTGGTAGGTGAACTCCAGGTCGCGCACGTTGTAGGCGGACTCCGAAATGCCCCAGGGCAGGCCGAGCCCGGCGCCATAAGCGATCTGCCGGCGCACGACCCGGCGGCTCGTCTCCTCGAGCAGGCTCCCGGCCGGCGCGCGCATGACGAGCGACGGCATCAGGTACTCGAACATCGATCCCGACCAGGAGATCAGCGCGGCGCCGCCGCTGGTCGGCGTCACGGCGCGCCCGAGCCGGAACCAGTGGCGCGAGACGACATCGCCCTTGGCGATCGCCACGAAGCTCGCCAGGCGCGCCTCCGACGCGAGCAGGTCGTAGCAGCTCGGGTCGAGGTCGCCCTCCGCGACCCGGTAGCCGATCGCGAGCAGCTTCCTCTCCGGGTCGAGCAGAAAGCCGAACTCCATCGCGCCGGCCAGGCTGCGCGCCGTCGCTTCCAGCGCTGCAAGGCGCAGTTCGAGGGCACGCGCGTCATCGCCGGTGCGGGCGAGGTCGCGCAAGTGACTCTCGATCGAGCGGTGCGTGGCCTCCGCCCAGGTGAGCATTTCGGCGCCGGCCTCGTCGCCGCGCTCGCTGGCCAGCGTGCGGGCGATGTCGAGCATGGTCGCGGCCTCGGGCCCGATCTTCGCGATGCCCTGGCCGAGCGCGGCTCCCAGCGTATCGAGCGCCTCGCTAAGCTGGCGCCGCGTGATGGTCTGCGTGCGGCGGTCCTCGGGAAGCCCCCGCACGGCTTCGCGCGTGAGATCCAGGCCGTCTGCGATGCCGGCCAGGGCTTGCGCAGCACCGGCTTCGGGAGCGTGCATCGAGTGCATCCACTCCCGGCAGGCATTCGCCAGCGCGAGCAGGTGTCCGGCCAGGTTGCCGCTATCCACCGACGAGACGTATTGCGGCTCCAGCGGGTGCAGGTCGCGCGTGTCGTACCAGTTCAGGAAGTGCCCGCGGTAGCGCTGCAGGCCGCGCATCGTCTCGAGCGTCGCTTCCAGCCGCTCCACGGTCTCGGCGATGCCGGCCCAGCCGAAGTCGCGCGCGCTGACCGCGGACAGGAGATAGACGCCCAGATTGGTGGGCGAGGTACGGTGCGCGAGCACCGGCTTCGGGTCTTCCTGGAAGTTGTCCGGCGGCAGCCAGTGCTCCGCTGCCGTCACGAAGGTTTCGAAGTAGCGCCAGGTGCGGCGCGCGACCAGGCGCAGCGCGCGCGCATCCGCGAGCGACACCGGCACGCGGCCGGCGACGAGCGGCGACAGGCTCGTCCAGCGGGCGATGGCGGGCGCGGCGATCCAGGCGAGCACGAACGGCGCCGCCACCGGCCAGGTCTCGCTCCCGATCCACCACAGGACGAGCGCGGTCGCGCCGCCAAGGGCCACGCCGCCGCTCATCTGCCGGTAGAACCCGGGGAGCTCGAGCCGCGGGCTCACCGTCGCCTGGCCTGCCGTGACCCAGTCGAGCAGCTGCCGGCGGCTTACGAGCAGGCGATACAGCGTCCGTGCGATTGCATCGCTCATCAGCCAGGCCTGGTGCGCGAGGAACACGAGCAGCAGCGCGGCCAGCGACAAGGCGAGCCGAACGTCCGCGGCGAGCGCGCTCAGGTGGCTGCGCGCCGTGGTGCGCGCGCGCCGCGGCAAGATCGCCGAGAGCAGGGGAACCAGCGTCGACAGCGCGATCGCCGAGACGACGAAGCCGGTCCAGATAAAGGCGGCTTGCAGGGGCAGCGCCCATCCGGCGACCAGGGCCAGCACGCACGCCGGCGCCGACAGCGAGCGCCGCAGATTGTCCAGCATCTTCCAGCGGCCGATGAGCGGCAGCGCGCCCGCGCGCCCGGCAATCCACGGCAGCAATTGCCAGTCGCCGCGTGCCCAGCGGTGCTGGCGCGCCGCGGCCACATCGTAGCGCGACGGAAACTCCTCGACCACTTCGATATCGGAGGCGAGGCCGGCGCGTGCGAACGTGCCTTCAAACAGGTCGTGGCTGAGCAGCGTGCTCTCGCGCACGCGCCCCTCGAGCGCGGCTTCGAAGGCATCCACGTCGTAGATGCCCTTGCCCGTGTAGGAGCCTTCGCCGAAGAGATCCTGGTACACGTCGGACACGGCGGCGGCGTAGGGATCGATACCGCCCATGCTGGAGAAGATCCTCTGGAACAGCGACCCCTCGCGGCCGATCGGCAATGAAGGCGTCACGCGCGGCTGCAGCACGCCATAGCCCTCGACGACGCGCCGTGCGCCGGCGTCGAAGCGCGGATGGTTGAGCGGGTGCGCCATCTTGCCGACCAGGCGCCGGGCCGCTTCCCGCGGCATGCGCGTATCGGCGTCGAGCGTGATCACGTAACGCACGCCGGTGGGCGGCGCGGACAACGGCGCGCCTACGCCCACGAAGGTGGTATCGGCCGCGCCGCGCAGCAGCCGGTTCAACTCATGGAGCTTGCCGCGCTTGCGCTCCCAGCCGATCCAGCGCCGCTGCCCCTCGTTCCACACCCGCCGGCGATGGAACAAGAGGAAGCGCTCGCCCCCGGTTGCCGGGCCGTAGCGGCGATTCAGGCGCGCGATGCCCGCGGCCGCCGCGTCGAGGAGCGCGGCGTCTTCCGCGACGGTCTCGGTCGCGGCGTCCGTCCAGTCCGAGAGCAGCGCGAAATGCAGCTCGCGCTCCGGGCTGGCGAGGTGATGGATTTCCAGGTGCTCGATCTGCGCCTCGAGCGCGGCGCGGCTCGAGAGCAGGATCGGCACCGCGACCACCGTGCGCAGATGCGAAGGGATGCCGTCGCGCAGCTCCAGCCCGGGCAAGCGGGTCGCGCCGAAACCGCCCGTGACGGCACGGTTCACGAGCGCCATCGCCGCGTCGATCGACGGGATCAATCCGAGCGCCGCGAGCACGCCGAGCCACTCGCCGCCGAGCCCCGCTCGCGCCAGTGCGGCGAGCGGCAAGGCGAGGACGAGCGCGGCGACCGCGACGACGATGCCGATATAGCCGCCGATGCCGAGCGTGCGGCTGAACCGCCCGGGCCAGCTGCGCATGGGCGCGCGGTAGCCGATCGACACCTCGAAGGCGCGGCGCCCGCCGGCGAGCAGGTGGTATCCAGGATCCCGCGAGCGGGATGCGGGATCTTGCTCGCGCGCGGTTCCGGCGGCGACGAGGGCCGCTTGCGCGATCTCCAGCTCCGGGCGCTTCGCGCCCCGCGCGAGCTCCTCGATGGCGCCGCGGTAGAGGTCGCGCGTCGCGAAATCCATCTCCGCGAAGCCGCTCGCCGGGCGCAGCGCGTCGTCGATGAGACTGACGCTCTCCACCAGCTCCGCCCAGTCCACGTCGGAGACCCGCCGCATGCTCGTGATGACGTTGCGCACCGTCACGTTCGTCGTACCCTGCCGTTGGTGCTCGTCGCGCACGATCTGCTCGACGTCTTTTCCCTGCGCCGCCAGGCGCTCTTCGAGCCACACCAGCGCCGGCGTCGCCTTCGGATCCTGGTCGCGCAGCCGCTGCACGAGCTGCACGGCGAAGGATTCCGGCAGGGGCGCTTCGCCATAGCGCCGCAGGATCGGGGCGATCGCGCCGGCCGCGGGCGCATCCGGGCCCAGGAGCCGGTCGACCAGCGCGTCGGCTTCCTGGCGCGCCGTCCGGCTCGTCACGATGCGCCTCGCGCCGCGCCGCAGGTTCTCCACCAGCACGATGCGCAGCGTGATCGCCACCGCCCACAGCTCGCCGATGGTCAGCGGCTGAACGCGCTGGTAGGCGCGCACGAACCGTCGCAGCATCGCGGGGTCGAAGCGGCTGTCGGTATGCGCGACGAAGGCCCAGGCGACGCCGAAGACGCGCGGATAGCCGGCGAACGGTCCGCCGGCGAGCTTCGGCAACTGGCGGTAGTAGCCGGGCGGCAGGTCGTCGCGGATCTCGCGGATCTGCTCTTCGACGAGGTGGTAGTTGTCGAGCAGCCACTCGGCGGCCGGCGTCACGGCCCGGCCCTCGCCGACCGCGCCGGCAATGGCGCGATACGCGTCGAGCAATACCGTTTCGTTGTCCTTCAGTCGCGCGGCGAGCGATCGCCCGGCCATCGGCCTCGCGGTAACGCGCTGCGCCGCCGCGAGGCTCTCGGCATGCTCCTCGAGGCGCTCGGTACTGAAGAGCTCCTCGCGGATGGACTCTTCGCTATTCCACGGGACCGCCCGCGAGGCGCGCCCGAAGGCGCGAAGAATTGCCGATTTCAATCTGACCTTTCCGGCCCCGCGGCTGCGCGGGTGAGGCGTTTGGCTCCCGCATCGCTGCAGATCCGGAAGAGTCAGAGCATTATCCCCCTTCGGCGCGCAATCCTTGCCCTGCCGCGCAAGAATCCGGTCGAGCGGGTCGGCGAAGCGCTAGGCGAGCCTGTAGCGCTTCCGCCCGACGCGCGAACCGAAGTCCGCGCGCGTGACCTTGCTGTACTGCTTCACCTTGTCCCCGCTCCAATCCTTCCCGCGCCGCGCGTCGTAGCTGGCGAGCTCGCGCTCAACAGCGACCGTGCCATACCGGTCCCTGTGCATGGACGCTGAAAGCGAGAGCCGAACGCTCATCGGCTCCTTCGCCTCGGGATAGCCGGGCGCGAGGCCGGCGACCGGGACCACCCAATCGGGAAGATCGAGCGCATGCAGGGCGAGATTCTTGACTACCTCGTTCGCGCAGCGCTCGACGCGAGGTGTAGCACGCGCACGCGCGCATCGAACGTCCCTGGGCCGGCGTTCTGTGCGGCCGGTGTATCATCCCCGCCCATGAGCGAAATCGTCTTCGTGGTCGAGGAAGCCCCCGAGGGCGGCTACGTCGCCCGCGCGGTCGGCGACTCGATCTTTACCGAGGCCGACACCCTGACGGAGCTGCACGATCGCGCGCGCGAGGCGGTGCGCTGCCATTTCGACGATGGCAAGGCGCCGAAGCTGATCCGGCTGCATTTCGTCCGCGACGAAATCATCGCGGCATGAAACTTCCCCGGGATGTCTCCGGGGCAAGACTGGTCAAAGCGCTCGCTGCGCTGGGATACCGGCCGACGCGGCAGAGCGGCAGCCACATCCGCCTGACCTGCGAAGCGCCGAAGCAGCACCACATCACGATCCCGAACCACGACCAGCTTCGCGTCGGCACGCTCGGCGCGATCCTCGGCGACGTCGCGGCACATCACGGGATGGGGAAATGGGGACTGTCCCTATTTCCCGAGATACGCGACGGCCTCGATCTCGACCAGCGTTTCCGCGCCGGCCAGCGAGCGCACCTCGACCAGCGTGGACGCCGGAAAGTCGCCGGTGAAGAACTCGCGGCGC
>Ga0224512_10001564_pt1 | contig 21923 bp, 18 predicted proteins | sample SF_May12_sed_USG_4_FD_169103 | JGI IMG/M metagenome (GOLD analysis project Ga0224512, IMG submission 169103) | Sediment microbial communities from San Francisco Bay, California, United States - SF_May12_sed_USGS_13 | ecosystem: Environmental > Aquatic > Marine > Sediment | place: USA... | reverse complement strand
CACGGCCGACGACGTGGTACTCAACGAGGATTACGCATACCCCGTCTACGGTGTCCCATCAGCCGAAACCAACGACGCGATTCGGCTATGCGCCCGCCTGGAAGGCATGATGACCGACCCGGTTTACGAAGGAAAATCGATGCAGGGCATGATCGATCTCGTACGCAAGGACTTCTTCCCGGCCGGCTCCAAAGTGCTGTACGCGCATTTGGGCGGCGTACCGGCGATCAACGCTTACAGCTACATCTACAGGAACGGATAACACGCCCAAAAAAAAGCCCCGCACTTGGCGGGGCTTTTCTCTAAAACGCTTAAACGAAGCCTAGAATGTCACCCGAGCTCGCAGGTACCAAGCACCGCCATTAAACCCGAATGGGCTGGACTCTGAATAGAGTTGGCCCAAATCCGTCGCAAACGGATTCTTGTCAGGATATTCATCGAAAAGATTGCTTACGCCGCCAATGACTTCAATATTATCCTGGACTTGATAGGCAAGCTCAGCGTCAACCAGGACTGCCGCACCAATTCCATCGACACCGTTACCGGTATCGTCCCATTTACCGTAGTAATTAGCGCGAACCAATGTGCGGAATTTATCCTGGACATGGGTCCAGCTCACGTTGGCCTTGATGTTTGGTAGCTGATCTTCAAGCGCCCGTACACGATCGGAACTGATTGGATTCAGCGTACCAACACTATCCACTTCCGTTTTGTTGTAGTTCGCAGCAATCGTAATATTCGACTCACCGCTACCCAGCGCGAAGCCGAATCTGCCTACAACGTCGATACCCGAGGTGGTCGTATCAAAGCTGTTGGAGAAGAACTGGAATGTTTGCAGGTCATCCAAACCGATGAAATCCTGACGATTGATGACACCATCGGCATCAAGACCGATCAACGCTGCCGTAACAGACGTATAGTTGTTGACGCCACCATCAGCGAAATTCAATGCGTCCAGGAAGTTAACAAGGGCGCCAAGCGCAACGCGATCCTCCATCTCAATGCGGTAGAAATCGACGGTCCAGGTTGACGCGCCCGCATCGAAGGCAAAACCCATTGCGAGGTTTTGCGCATCTTCCGGCCCCAAAGCCGGACGACCGTTGCCGTCACTCTCAATGAAATCTGCCGCCAGCTGGCCCGCCGGCGAGGACAACGGCAAGGTACCTTGGTCCTGGAGTACTCCAGCAACACTCTGCGTGGTTACGTTGGTGATGTTCGCTTGTCCGGCGGTCGGTGCGTGGAACCCTGTTGAGAACGCACCCCGAATGCGTAACGTGTCATTCACATGATACATGCCGGCAATTTTCACATCAGTCGTATTGCCGAATTCACTGAAGTCTTCGAAACGAACCGCCGCTTGCAGTGTGAACGCATCGGTTATCTCGGCCTCCAGGTCGATATAGGCAGCAATACTATCCTGGTCAGCGGACGTGCTATTGGGAAATCCGCCAAAGCCATTTGAACTGGATGAGAACGCTGTACGATCAGCCAAACCTAAAGCGTCAGTCTGATCAGCGAGCGGTCCAAGCGCAAACGACGCGGCATCGCCGGCGAACAGGTCGAACTCTTCTTTTCGATACTCGGTTCCAAACGCGACGTTCAGATCCGAGGCAAAGCCCGCATCGACGGCGTAGACGAAGTCGGCATTGACCATCGTTTCGGTCTGCTCTTGCCCGCCGGGAACGAAGTTTCTCGGCGTGCTCGGGCCGAGTGATGCGTTGATCGTGTTCTTAATGAAGAAATCCGTCCGGTTAGAGCCTTGTGAGACGCTAAAGTCATAGCTCAGGCCAGTGCCCAAATCGAACTCACCTCGAACACCCGCTGCAACAGCCATGTCCTCGTTGTCGCCACCAAAGCGAGGCACAAAGCCGGTCGGAATCGTTTCAAGAAAAGAGAAACAGTTCGCATCGGCCACAACAGCCGCCAGAATGAGTGGATCCGGAATCAGGCCATCGGTACCCCCCAGCGGAATGCCGGCAGGGCACGTGCCACCAACACCAACGCCATCGAGGTCACCAACGAGTACCGAGACAACGCCGTTAGGATCTGGCGCACCGGTAGCATCGACCAGCGGGCCGCGGTAAACGCCGCTGCGTTGGCCCCCGGATGTTGCCGCGAGAGGGGTGCGATAGAAGAAGCCGCCTTCCGCCGTTCGTTCGGCGTAGCTACCGAAGAAGTAGAGCTCTGCGTTCTCACTCAATTCGATTCCCGAATTGACGAAGAATTTGATGTCATCCGTAACATCAGGCTGACCCCAATACTGCGGAACTTCACTCGTATAGGAGTTGATTGTCAAAAAATCAGCCGCGGGGGTATAGCCTGCGTCAATCATTGCTTGAACGTCGTCACGAACAATCGACCGAACAGTACCTTCAACGTCATTGAATTCGCCGGTCAAATTGATGAAGCCCGAGTCGCCAAGCGGCAGGCCAATGTTGCCGGCAATGCGATAGTTGTCACCATCACTTTCATAGGTTGAGCCGTAGTTGACCTGCACTTCACCGCCTTCGGAGGCGTCTCTGAGGACGAAGTTGATAACGCCGGCGATGGCGTCGGAACCGTACTGCGAGGACGCACCGTCGCGGAGAACCTCAACCTGTTTCAGGGCGAGAGATGGAATGGAGGAAATATCGACACCCTGGGCACCGTCGGAAATACCGCCGCCAAGGAACGAAATGATAGAACCGCGATGACGCCGTTTGCCGTTGACCAGAACCAATACATTGTCCGGTGACAGGCCACGCAGGTTCGCGGGCCGTGAAATGGTAGCGGCATCGCTAATGGGCTGCGTGTTCACGTCATAGGACGGAACGGCGGTGCGCAACAAATCCTGGACATCCGAAGACGCGCTCTGGGAAAACTCCGCGCCCGAGATGATATCGATTGGCACCGGTGAGTCCGCGGCCGAACGATCGGCCCGACGGGTGCCGGTGGTAATAATCTCTTCGATCATTTCCTCGCCGCTTTGCGCGAACGACTGTTGCGGAAATACAACAAGAGCTGGTACCGCCAGGGCCAATAATGCGCCCATGCCTACACTGAGTTTTCTATTCACGTTCGTTTCTCCCACAGAATTCAGTCTAATTACACACTACATACGCTATATACGCTTGCGCGGGGTCGGTCATTGCGTGCTGCTGGTGACAAGCGCCTGGTCTGCTTACTCACCGTCGTTGCAGAATAACCACAGGCCGCTTTGCCAACTATCGGTCTTTCGGCCGAACGAGTCAACCCGATTCGCCGGCTTTCCGCGCTCAAAAACCGCGGTTCGATCCCGTCGGGGCAGCCGATCTCTCGTAAATGACCTTGCCGCCGACGATTGTCATGACGATTTGTCCGCGCAATAGGTCGCCGGGGCTTTCGTCTGCGAGCACGTATGGATCCACGGTCATGACGGTCAGATCCGCCCAGCGACCTGGCTCGATTACGCCGGCGCTGTCTTCGCGAAAACTCGCATAAGCAGACCACCGGGTATAGCCGCGGACGGCCTCATCGGCCGTCATTCTCTGCTCGGCGTACCAACCCCCCTCGGGTTGCTGATTCTTGTCCTGCCGCGTGATCGCCGAATGCAGGCCGTAAAATATGCTGTGATCGGACCCGGGATTGTCGGAGTTGAAGGTTAGCCTGGCGCCAGCCTCGCGCAGCGATCGCCACGCGTATGCGCCGAGGATCCGCTCCGATCCCAGGCGTTGCTCCGCCCACGCCTTGTCCTCCATCGCGTGCGGCGGTTCCATCGACGCAATGATGCCCAGCCTTCCCAGCCGGGGCACATCGTCGGGGCTTATAACCTGCGCATGTTCGATGCGGTGCCGATTGCCGGCGGTTGACGGGTGTTCATTGAAAACTTTTTCGAGAATGTTGATGGCTTCGCGATTGCCCGCGTCGCCGATCGCATGGATGGCAATCTGGAAGCCGGCTTTCATCGCTTCTGCATTCAGCGCCTGGTTAAAGCCGTAACCGTCTCCGCTGATACCCCGATGACCGGGCTGATCCGCGTAGTCATAAAGGAGCCGCGCGCCGCGCGAACCCAGCGCGCCGTCGTAATAAGCCTTGACGGTGCGTGTAACCAGCATGCTGTCGGTATCACCGTCCGGACCTTTCTCGATCCACTTTCGAATCAAGTCTTCATCGCGCAGTGACAACATCGCGTACACGCGGATGGGCAGTTTGTCGGCGGCTTCGAACTCTTCGAGAATGCTCATCGCTTCTGTATCCAGGCCCGCATCGTGCACCACTGTAAATCCATCCGCTGCCATCTGATGGAGACCGAGCAAGAGCTGCTTCGCCAGGGTCTCTCGCGAGGGCGTAGGCACGGCATCCCTCAGCATTTCGACGCCCTGGTTCAAAAACAGGCCGCTCGGCTGACCGTCGCTTCCCAGGCGCATCTCGCCGCCAACCGGCACGAGAGTGTCTGGGGTAATGCCGGCTGCATCGAGCGCCGCCTGGTTAGCCCAGCCACCGAAACCGTGCAGGCTGTCCATGAAGACGGGATGGTCGGGAACGGCCGACGTCAGGAGCGCCTTGTCCGGATACGCATTTGCCCAGGCGCCCTCGTCCCAGCCGCGGCCGACAATCCATTCGCCCTTTGGTACGGACTTCGCTCGCTCGACAATCAGCGCAACGGCCTCTTCCTCCGTGGCGACGCCGATCAGGTTGACCTGGTCAAGCAGTGCGCCCAACCCGAAGACATGGGTGTGCGAATCGACCAGGCCCGGAATCACGGTGGCGCCTGCCAGGTCGATAACCCGGCTCGACTCCCCCTTCAATTCCATTGCCTCCTGGTTGCTACCCACGAATAGAATTTCGCCATCCTGAATCGCGATTGCTTCAGCATCGGGATGCCAGCCGTTCTCATCATGCGGGGCATCGGGCATCACCGCGCCATCTGGCGAGGGATCGTCCCAAGCCAGCGTGTACACACGGGCATTTGTCAGAATCAGACTTGTATCTTCGGCTCCGGCGGCCTCGCCGGGGTCTTCGGCGCAACCAGCCATCAACGCCAGAAATAAGAGAGTCTTAAGAGGTTTCAAACGAGCACCTAAGTTGTCAGAACGTGGGCCAGAAACGGCTCAGCCTTGCATTGCGATGGTCTTTCTTAGTAACTCACGGTTGTCGAGCATCCAGGGATGAAAATCGTCGCGGTAAAACAGTCGAAAATCGCTGGCCACTTCCCGGATGATGCCGTTCTTGCCGAACAGGAAAGCATAGCCTTCGCGCCAGAATGACAGCGACAGAACCGGCTTGCCCTCCATCCTGCGCATCTGGCAGATCGAGAGGAACACGTGGTACGGAAAACGCATGCGCACAATGCGCATGATCTGGCGCAGCAGCTTTCGCTCCCCGCCGATGGCGAGGTAAACGTCATACGCGACCGACTTGTGCTCAGTCTCTTCGATCGCGTGCCACTGCCAGAGATCAGCCATGGCGGGATGCGCGCCATCCATCCAGCGTGAATTGCGCATCGAGCCGGCCGCGAACATGGCCGTAATGTGTTCGAGCACGACGGTGGCGGCCAGCTGCACGATGGGTGGCTCTTTTTTCGCCCGTTCGATCTCACGAATATAGAGTGCTTCGAGTTTCTTAAGATCGAACCCGCGTGCCTCGGCGAAGACCTCGTTATAACGCTGGTGTTCGCGCCGATGGATGTACTCCTGCTGCACAAAAACGGCGGCATCGCTTTGGAGCTTCGGGTCTTCGATACGCGGCAGGTAGTGCTTCACGCTATCGACGAAAAATTTCTCGCCGGATGGGAACGACAGCGACAGCGCGTTGAAGAACGCGGTCTGAAAGGCGTGGCCACCGTGCCAGTCGCCGGCAAGCGGTTCACGCAGGTCGAAGCTGCGGTTGCGCGCCTCGAAGCCCATGTCGCCGGGGGTTTTACTGAGAGCTGCTTTTGACATATGGTCTATTGTAGCAATCAAAGAAAGAGCGGGCACGAAGAAGGTCACGCTCCGGGCTGAACATGACCACAGCTGCATATCGAGACGACGCGAACAAGATCGTCATTCTGAACCCCAAGGGCGGTTGCGGTAAGACCACGCTGGCTACCAACCTGGCGAGCTACTTTGCGCTGCGCGGACCGCCGCCCACGCTGATCGACACCGACCCCATCGGCTACACGACGCGCTGGCTGGAAAGACGGCCAGCGGAGCGCGCCGAGATCAACGGTATCGGCATCGACGAGCTTGCGCCGCGAAGCGAGCGCGGCTGGCCGTTTCACAAACCCAAGGAATCCGGTGCGGTCATCATTGATACGCCCGCGGCTATGAATCACCGCGAGATTACTGAACTCACACACGACGCAGACTGCATCCTGATACCTGTCCTGCCCTCCGCGTTTGATTTGCATGCAACGGCTAGTTTCATCGCGAGACTGCTGCAGCTCACCGATTTCGAACGGCCGGTCGCCGTCGTCGCGAATCGCACGCGGCAAAACACGCGCAGCCTCGCCATGCTGCTGCAAGTACTGAAGAGTTTCGAGACGCCGACCATTGCGGTGCTACGCGACAGCCAGAATTATGTGCACGCCGCCGACCGCGGCCTCGGCATTTATGAGTTGCCGTACCACAAAGTGAAACAGGACATCGAGGCGATGGAGCCGATCGTCAACTGGCTCGATCAGTTGCTCTTGAAAACGCTTCAGCCGGGCCTGATGTCCCGATTCAATCCCGTACCGAGACTGTTCTCGTCGTCATCGACATAGCCGTTGAGCGCCGATCGGCCGGCCACGGTGATAACGACATGACCGGTCTTCTGCCCGGTTTCGACGTAGCGATGAGCGTCCGCAATCTGCTCCAACGAATAACGCCTGTCAATCACGGTTCTTAGCTTGCCCGCCTCTATGAGTTCTTTGAGGAATACGAGATCCGCGGTCCGATAGCCGGTCAACGCCGCAATGACTTTCTTGCTGCTCGTCATCGACGTCCATAGCCCTCTGAAAAACCCTGAAAACCGCGGGTTGCCAAGGATATAGCGGCCGTTTTCATTGAGCGAGTCGACACTACGTGAATACGGGCTTTTGCCCACGACATCAATAATGACATCGTAGGTCTCGCCGTTTTGGGTGAAGTCTTCCTGCGTGTAGTCGATGACTGTGTCGGCGCCAATGGAACGCAGCATGTCGAGTTTTTTCGTGTTGTCGACAGCCGTTACCTGCGCCCCTAGCGTTTTGGCGATCTGCACGGCAAACGTACCGATACTGCCCGCCGCGCCATTGATCAGCACTTTGTCTCCGCTCCCGATGTTCGCTTTTCTCACGAAATGCAGTGCATTAAGCCCGCCGACAGGAACGGTAGCGGCTTCTTCAAAACTCATGTTGGCGGGTTTTGTCGCCATTGCATTTTTCGAGCTTAGACAGAGGTACTCGGCACAGCCGCCGAATTTCTCGAGCGGCGCGAAAACCTCGTCGCCTTTTTTGAACCCCGTGACCTCTTTACCCACTGCTTCGATCACGCCGGCCAGTTCCTGGCCCGGCACCTGCACTTTTTTTCTGGGTTTTGTGAGGCCGAACATGAGCCGGAATGGCAGCCAGAACGAGACGGGGAAATCGAATGCGCGCATCTCGCAGTCGCCGGCGAAAACGGTTGCCGCGACTGTTCGTATCAGGACTTCATCGTCCGCTGGCGTCGGTGTTTCGACCTCTTTAAGCTCGAGAACGTCGGGTGGCCCGTATCTTGTCCAGATTATTGCTTTCATGCGGCGGCCCCAACCGCAACGTCAGTTGACTTTGCGATCGTGCCCTTTCCAGAACGGTTCTCGCAACTCGCGCTTGAGAATTTTGCCCGGCCCGGATTTTGGCAGTTCTTCGGCAGACAGTGTGATTGCTTTGGGCAACTTGTAGCCCGCAATCTGCGTGCGACAAAAAGCGATCAATTCCTCGGGCGTTATTTTTTTGCGCGGCACGACCACCGCGTGCACGGCTTCCCCCCAGGCCTCGTCCGGCACACCGAACACCGCCGCTTCGAGCACGGCGGGGTGCTTGTAGAGCGCCTCCTCCACTTCCGAGCAATAAACGTTTTCACCGCCGCTGACGATCATGTCCTTGGCGCGATCAACGAGGAACACGAAACCCTCGTCGTCCATGTAACCCATGTCGCCCGATCGATACCAGCCGTCCACGAGTACCTCGGCCGTTTGCTCGGGCTTGTTCCAGTAGCCTTTCATGATGTTCGGACCGCAGGCCGCGATTTCACCGACCTCGCCCGTCGGCAGCTCGTTGCCGGCGTTATCGATGATTTTTACCTGCACGCCGATCAACGACTGCCCGCAGGAACGACTGCGATCGACGGTGAGCAAATCCTGTTCATTGCGCAGCCCCGTGACCAGCGGTGATGCTTCGGTCATGCCGTACACGTGCACGAACTCAGCCGTCGGAAACGCTTCAGCGGCGCGCCGCACGACTTCCGTTGCGATCGGCGAGCCGCCGTGCGCCACCATTGTGAGCGAACTCGTATCGCGCGGTTCTTTGTGCTGCAGTTCGGCAATAGCCGCAAGCATCGTCGGCACACCCAGCGTGTGCGTGACTTTGTGTTCTTCGATGAGATCAAGTGCTGTTGCCGGATGGAAAACTTTGAGTGGAATCTGGCAACCGCCCGTCCAGATGCCGCCGAGTATGCCGTTCGAGCCGGCGGCGTGAAACATCGGCGCCATGACCAGGTAAACGCTGTCCGCCGCGGGAGGCGCCATGGTCATGAAGTGAAATGTGTTCGAAATCAGGTTCCTGTGCGTCAGCATCACGCCTTTCGACGCACCCGTCGTGCCGCCCGTGTAAAACAGGCCGGCTAGCGCGTCTTCGGTGATGCCGACGCCGAGCTCCATTTCGTCAGCGCTTTCGAGCAACGCGTCGTACTCGTCGGGGATCATGACGACGGTTTCGACAAGCTCGCGCAAAGCGCCCGGATCGCGATCGGTCAGCAGGAACTTCGCACCGGCGTCCTCGATCGCGTACTTGAGCTCGGGCTCGGCGTGCCGGGTATTGAGCGGCACGATAGCGAAGCCGGCTGCCGGAATCGCCACGTAGCTCTCGAGGTGGTGGTTGGTGTTGGCCGCAAGCACCGCAATGCGATCGCCGGGTTCAGCTCCCTTGCTTTTCAGTACGGTCGCGAGCCGGCGACAGCGCGAATTCAATTCCCGGAAAGTAAAATGGCGGCCCTCGGAAATCACAGCGGTGTGGTTCCCGGCAACTTGTACGGCGCGCATCAAAGGATCGGCGAATGTCTGCATCGTTTAGTCTCTTTTTGTTTTTTTCAGTATAGCGAGAAACCGGGCCATTCGCGTAGACTGCACCGATGCCGATGCTGGAAAAAGAAATCTCGATACGAGCGCCGCTGGACACGGTATGGAGTGCCTGGACCACAAACGAAGGCCTGGCGTTCCTCTCGCCTGAATCCAACATCGAGCTGCGCATCGGCGGCCCCTACGAGTGGTTCCTCCACGGCGAGCCCGATGACCAGGGCAAACGCGGCAGCGAAGGTTCACACGTACTCGCGTTTCTTCCAAAAAAAATGATTGCCTTTTCGTGGACGTTTCCGCCCGAGGTTCCGGAATTGCGGTACGCGGACGAACGTACGCAGGTCGTCGTGTTGTTCAACGAAGGCAGCGACGGAGTGGTACACGTCGGCCTGCATGCACACGGCTGGCAGGACGGCGAACCCTGGCAGCGCGGCTGGGCGTATTTCGACAGTGCTTGGGGGTTTGTGCTCAATACGATGAAGCAGCATCTGGAGTCGCCTTAACCGGAAGATGAACGTTCTTTTGCCGCCAGGAGACTTGGCCATGGAAATAGAACAAGCGCACTGGGATCAACTGAAGCCCCTCGCGGGCAGGGTCTTTGGTAGTTCACTGCACTTCGCGATTTCGACGATCAACCCCGACGGGACACCTCACGTTACACCGATTGGTTCGCTCATCCTTACGGATCCGGGCGAAGCGTACTTTTTCGAGGTCTTCACGCAAAAGCTACCGAGGAACCTGGACAACGGCAGTCCCGTTGCTGTCTTGGGCGTGATATCGAGTTCTCGCCTATGGCTGCGATCCCTCATAACGGGTCATTTCAGCTATCCGCCCGCGTTTCGGCTGCTTGGCAAAGCCGGCGAGCGCCGCGCATCGACGCCGGAAGAAAAAGCCCGCTGGCGGCGAAAAGTACGACTGCTCAAGTGGACGCGGGGGAACGATGTTCTTTGGGGATATCTCGATACCGTGCGAGAGTTACATTTTGATAGCGTGCAACCCGTGGAAATGGGTCGAATGACGGCTAACCTGGATTTGTCGAAAATCCGGGTCCAACCGCGTTAGTCACTGAAACCGCGGTTCGACCCCTGATACGGAGTCTGTATTTCTGAGCGTGACCGGTTAACTGGTTTTGGCCAGTCAACCGGCTAGAGTCATCGGCAAAGCTAGTCTTCGCAGCCCTCGACTTCGTTCACGCAGAACCCGTCTTCCTCGGTAAACGTCGCGTTGTCCTCGCCACCGATCGCGCCCACCTCAATCTTCACGGGCGTGTCGTCAGGCAGGGACGCCAGGTAGTCGGCAGGCACCGTCACCGCGGTCGTCGCGATGTCGCCGGGCACGCGGATCGTGAATTTGAGACTGCCGGTCGCGCCGTCAACGTCAGGCTCGAGCACGACTTCGTACGCGTCAATGTCAACGTCCTCCGGATGCATCGGCAGCACGCCATCCCAATACAGAACCTGCAGTTCACCATAGTTGGCACAGTTGCCCAGGTCGTCACCAGGGGCCCAGCTAATAACGCTGCCATCAAAATCCACGTCCTGGGGTGCGGCCGGGAGCATGTAGGTCAGCTCTGTTTCACCATCCGATTTCTCACCACTGTCGGAGCTGCCTGCAAACGTGTAAGTACCAGACGCCCAGCGCTCGAGGAATTCCTCCAGCGTGACGATGTCCTCATCAGGGTCGGCTGCCGGATCCGGCCAGCAGAGCGGCTCGGCGCTCTCGGCAAAGGTCTCCGTCAGTTTCTGCTCCGTCATCGGGCCCTTCGCCATGTCCTGGAATACCTTGACGCCATTGGGATCGCGAATCGTGGCGGCATTCAGGTCATCGCCGTCCATCAGGAAATGGAAGCCGATGTCGCCGTCCGACGAATTGATTTCGATGATCGCCTTGCATTCCCCGAAGTCGCCGCAGGGCTCCGTGGCCGTAGCGGCGGCTACCAGCAACAGGCCGGCGCCCGTCAATGATAGAGTTCTGATTATCGTGGTGTCATTTTTCATGGATGTCTCCCCTCACGCAAAGATTTAGTTGTATCGATGGCATGACCAGGGGCGCGGATGCGACAAAGTATCCGCCCTCTACGTCAGCTACTCATCGGATTAGACGGGTTCGCGGTCAAGAATCGGTCGAAACAGTCGGAAAAACGCCTATGGTTTATGCGCGAGGCGCGTGGCATCCTGACCGGAGCAATACCGCACCAGCGGAGCGGCGTCACCGCAAGGGGGTCTCATGCTACTCAATCCTCACGAACACAATCGCTCTTATCACGACGAAATGTCGACTGAGATCATGCGCAAGACCATCGAGTTCTTCGAGAACAAGGGCCGGCGCCGCATCAAGGAGGATGACCACGAGCGCGTCTGGTACGCCGACTTCCTCGAGTTCGTCGCCCGCGAGCAGATTTTCGCCAAACTGATGACGCCACCGGCCTATGCCAACGGCGCCAAAGACGTTCGCTGGGACAGCTGGCGCAACTGTGAATTCAACGAGATCCTGGGTTTCTACGGCCTCGCCTACTGGTACACCTGGCAGGTCAGCATGCTCGGCCTCGGGCCCATCTGGATATCGGGTAACGAAGCGGTCAAGAAAAAGGCCGCGCAACTGTTACGAGACGGCCACATCTTTGCTTTCGGGCTGTCGGAAAAGGAGCATGGCGCCGATATTTACTCCTCGGAAATGACGCTATTCCCGCAGGACGACGGCACCTACCTCGCCCGCGGCAGCAAGTACTACATCGGCAACGGCAACAAGGCAGGCCTGGTCTCGACCTTTGGCAAGATCGACGGCACCGACGATTACGTTTTCTTCGTCGTCGAACCGCGGCATGAGAAATACGAGTGCGTCAAGAACGTCTGCAACTCGCAAAACTATGTTGCCGAGTTCGCCCTGCACGATTACCCGATCACGGATGCCGAGATTCTCTCGCGTGGCACGGAGGCCTGGGATGCATCGCTCAACACGATCAATTTCTGCAAGTACAACCTCGGCTGGGCCTCGATCGGCATGTGCACGCACGCTTTTTACGAGGCGATCGATCACGCCAGCAATCGGCAGTTGTTCGGCAGCCAGGTGACCGACTTCCCGCACATCCGCCAGCTGTTCGTCGATGCGTACGTTCGACTGGTCTCGATGAAGCTGTTCGCGCTCAGGGCTTCCGACTACATGCGCTCCGCGTCGAGGGAGGACCGGCGCTACCTCCTGTACAACCCGATGGTGAAAATGAAGGTCACGACGCAGGGCGAAGCGGTCATCGACCATCTCTGGGACGTCATCGCGGCCAAGGGCTTCGAAAAGGACATGTTCTTCGAGATGGCGGCGCGCGACATTCGTGCTCTACCCAAGCTCGAAGGCACCGTGCATGTGAACATGGCCCTGATCATCAAGTTCATGGGCAACTACTTCTTCAAACCCGGTGAGTTCCCGGTCATCGAGCAACGCGACGAGCCGGTCAACGATGACTTTCTGTTCGACCAGGGGCCGACCAAGGGCCTCGGCAAGATTCGTTTCCACGATTACAAAGAAACTTACGCCACTGTCGATCTGCCGAACGCCATCATTTTCAAAAAACAGATCCGCTACCTCAAGATCTTGTTGGCAGTAGCGCGGCCCTCAAAGGAGCAGGCCAAAGACATCGATTTTCTGCTCAACCTCGGCGAGCTGTTTACGCTGGTCGTGTACGGCCAGCTGATCATCGAGAACGCCAAAATCTACGCCATCAATGACGACTTGCTGGATCAGATATTCGACGTGTTCGTGCGCGACTTCTCGCGCTACGCGCTGCAGCTCTATGGCAAATCGGTCACCACGAAACGGCAGCAGCTGCTCCTGCGCCGTATGATCAAACGGCCCGTGGTCGATAACGCGCGCTTCGACAAAGTCTGGAACGAACACGTTTCAACATTGCACGGCGCCTATGAAATGAACGAGGCGCCCGCGGCCGAGCGTGATGACACGGTGGCGGACGTGGCCTGAGCTAACCGGGGTCAGAGCCCACCTTGGGTTTCCGGATTCGGGTGATTCACGTCGAAATCACAATGCCCTTGTTCGTAGTCGTAGCTCCCGCCCTTGTCCAGGCAGTCGTCAACATCGGCCCAATTGCTGAAAAGCGTAATTGCATAGACGGCGAAAAGAAGCAGTGTGATACCGAACAAAGCCCCGAGAACGAGAGTCAGCTTTCGATCCCAGGCTGACGCCCCCTGTTTGTTGTATCGCTTGAGCATCTAATCGACAGACCGCTTGAGAATGTCCCCAAAACTGCGTCTGTCGCGCTACTTGTGCTTCAGCATCGTGAGGGTTCGCCGGGCACGTGAGCGGCGCAGGTCCTCGAGGCTTGCCATCGTCATCGTGTCCGATGCCTTGATGGCCTCATCCATCTCTTCGCTGATCGCGGGTGCGTTTTCGATCTTCAGCCGATGTTGGCCGAGCGAAATGATGTCGTTGCTCTGTAGAACTGACTTAACGACGATGCGGGAGTTGACCGTGGTTCCGTTGGTGCTGTTGAGATCAAGCAGTACGATGGCGTTGGCATAGACCTGCAGCATGGCGTGCATCTTGCTGACATATGGATCCTCGATGAGGATATCGGATATTTCGGCACGTCCGATGACATACTGCCGTTCGGTCAGTTCATACTCCGCCACAGTCTCGCCGTCGCGGGTGACGATGACGCGCGGTATCGGCCCGCTTGGCTCAAGCTCCGTCATGCCTTTCATGGCCTCGATGGCGTGCTCGTTCAACGCGCCCGGCCAGCCGCGCGACCACTCATGCAGCCGCTCACAGACATCCATCGGGAACACTTTTTCGCCGTGCTCGCCGCCCGCCGCGATCAGGCGTGTGCGGAGATAGATCATCGTCTCCTGAACTGTAAGCGGGTTGATCGAATATAAAGACGGGTGACGTCGGGCCAGGCTGCGCATGCCGTCCTGCCTTGGCAATGAAGACAATCCTTCCTTACCCGTTAGAACGATGCGCAGCGCATAGTTGCCGCGACTATCCAGCGCCGCCAGCCAGTTCAGCAAGCGCAGTGCGCTTGCCGTCGCAAGATCGGCATTATCAATAATCAACACGGGGGGTCGTGCGAAGCGCGTCTGCTCCGTCACGAAGTTATTGAGCTTATGCAGCAACTGCTCGTCATGATCATTGGCGGTTTCGACACCAAATTGGGCCAGCATGTCGGTTAACAGCCGGCGTGGCCTCAGGTGCATGCCCTCGACGAGAGCGACGGCGGCATCGCGTGCGAACCAGGCAAGCTGCTCCTTAATGACCGTCGATTTGCCCGAGCCCGTGGGCCCTTGCAGCAGCGCCACGCCGTTCGCCTGGTCGAGCGCCGACGACAGGAATCGTAACGCATCCTGGTGTGACTGGTACGCGACGACGAGCCCGGCATCATTGGCGTGTTCCCCGAATGCCTTGCTACCTAATATGGAATCATGTGCTTGCATGGTTTTTATTTATTCTCGTGTGGGTCACATTATGGCGCTAATGCGCCGTGTCGCGTGGCCGAGATTCCATAATGCAGCTAATCCAAAAACCAGTTTATCACGCGCACGCGGGCACTTGGGATGACTTCCTCTCTACGTACACGAACTTTTTGTTGCTCAAGGCCTGCTCGCCGTCCCAACGGTAAGCCACGAGCTTGCCACCGCTTTTCGCCGCCACGCTGTAGTCGAGACAGGCCACATTGGGCGCCAGCAGCTCGGGTTCCGAGTCCAGCCAGTAGTGCCCGATGAACACGGGCGGATCGTCGTGCGAGTACTGCAGCAGGTGATCGGCCCCGATCGGGTCCTCGGGAATGTGACTCCTGGCTTTTTCGGGCCCCAGGAAAGCTTCATAGTAGGTGCGAGCGTCGCCGTCGAACCAACGAATGCGAACCTCGTGCCGCGTATGGCCGTCCTTGTCGAAAAACATGTGCCCTTTGGGCAATTCGATTTCCTTGCCTTTTAACAAGGTCTCGATCGCGTCGTGCTCGCTGCGGCCCTCCCGTGATGCGCGCATCAGCAAGTTGTCGTCCAGGTACTGATTGATCGATGGAAAGCACACCTCCAGGTCCTGTATCAGGGCATCGTCCCAGCAGGCGTGCACGACACGCAGACCCGGCAGGTCCAGCCACAGCGGCAAGGAGCGAAACCACTCGATGAGCTCGGCATAATCAAGGGCGCCCTGGTAGGCATCGAGAAACGCCTGGTGTTGACGCCGGTGCCGGTCGGTATGCTGCCTGAGGTACTGGCCAGGATCCTCGGGGTCTTCCGTGAAGTACGCAATGGCATTGAATTCATGGTTGCCCATGACCGTCAGTGCCGCACCCTCCTCGATCATGGGGCGGACGATCTTGATGACCTCGCGTTGATTGGGTCCGCGGTCGATGAAATTGCCGAGGAATATTACCTGCCTGTCGGGCTGCCGATACACACCGTAAGAAAGCCGATAGCCAAGCTTTTCGAGCAATTCGACGAGCGGCTCGCTGTGGCCGTGAATATCGCCTATCAGGTCGTAGTTCACTCGTTGATTATACGCCGCTTTCGCGTCAGAACGGCCCGCTAACTATCGTCGGTGTATCCCAAAAAGCGGCCCAGACATCTTCGTCGCGCACGTAGTACACGGTATCGTCGTGGATGAAGGCACGATTGCGGTCGGAATAGAACGATCTCGTCGTACCCTCTACCGGCGGTAAAATCGAACCGACACTGTTGAGCGATGCAATCTGCGGCGCAGTCTTATCACGAATCTCGAACAGGTACAGCCCCGACTGGTAATCGCCGAAGCTACCGTCCGGGCTGTGGAGGTTCGCCGGAATGGCCAGTCGATCGAGGCCGTTAACGTCCGCCTGATAAGTAAAGGCGTGACGGTCATAGATTGCCTCGCTCCACGAACCGGGGCCGCCAAGCGTTGCACTGCCGCGCGACAATGGTTGCGCGATGTCCGACACGTCAAAAAGCTCCAGCTTGACACCACCGTTGCCGCCCCTGCCGAGACCGAGCAGCAGCTCATCGTTGACCGGGTGCAGGAAATCCGAGAATCCCGTGATTTCGAGCTCGCCGGCGATGTACGGGTCCGTCGTATTCGCCATGTCGAGCACGTACAGCGGATCTATCTGCAGGAAGGTCACGGCATACGCCCTGTCTGCAAGGAAGCGTACGCCGTACAGCGCTTCGTTCGGCTTGCCGATTTCCTCAGGTCGCGCCTCGTTCGGCAATGTCGACACGATGTCGAGATCGAGTCGGGCGGTACTATTCGCCTCGCGCAGTATGTACAGCGTGTGATCGACAAAGTCTTCGTTGGTCCAGTCAAACTGCGACGCGAGTACGCGCAGGTCGCCCGCGTTCTCGCTCATGCGGAAGTCAGCCTGACCACCGCGCCAGACGGTGCCGTCGATGTCGGCCGAGCCACGGTAACGCACTTCGGTGCTCGACAGGGCGAATTTGTGAATGCGGGTGACATCGCGGGTCAGCTCGGAATTCGCAGCCAGCTGCGTCAGGTACAACGCGTTTTCCGACACGTAAACGCCGTACGCATCTTCGTTGTAACAGGTCGTCGAAAACGAAGTGGGATCGCTGATGGGCACGGCGGTGATGGTGGTGATGACCGCGTATCCATTTGCATCGTCCGCCGTCGTGACGTAACAGCGATCAGGTGAGACGAGCGTGTTGGTCACGCCGTTGATCGTAATTTTCGGCAACAAATCGTCAAGCGAAACGCCGTCCAGGATCTGCTGGTTCTGAGCCTGCTGTTCCGCGCTCGTCACGTAATAATGGAGCCCGTCGACATAGGGTGTATAGCGGCTCACGATGTACACCGTGTCACCGATGCGCCGGCTTTCGACGAAGATGCCGTCAATACTGGCATCCACTTGGAGAACAGGTTGGCCGACATTGCTGACGTCATAGACTCGGTAGCCGAGTTTCTCGGGAGCCCATATCGCGATGTCGGCCCATAGCTCACCGTAGCTGCCATAAATCGATTCACTCGTCAGTGCGAACATGCGGTTAGCCGCAAGATACATGCCCTGCACCGATACGTTGTCCTCGAGCGCGATTGTGCCCGCAAGTTCGGCCGAACCGCTGCCGGGGTCGGTCGCGAGAATGCGGATCGACCGCTGGGGATCGTTGCCCGTGTTCGCGGCACCGTCCATCGACGCGGCCGCGAGAATGAAGCAACAGTTGAAATAACGCCGCGGTGCGACGAACAGGTGCGAGCCGTCATATCGGACCGCGTCAAATTCATCGACGTTGACCTCTTGCGTATAGGTGCCGGTGAAACTGCCGCTCTCCGCCGCGCCGCCAGCTATGCCGTCCGCAACAGCCAGTTGCAGGTCGCTGCTCATCGCCGTCAGGGCCGACTTGAGCGATGCCTCGAACGCAGCGGCATCCGTGACCGGGCTCAGAAGACCCACTGGACCATTCGTTGGGTTGTTCGGCGAATCGGGATCCGGCGAGCTGCCGCAGCCCGCGAGAAGCAAAAAACCACACCCGATCAAAGCACTTAGACGACGGTTCATTTGACTAGCCCCGGTATTGGCCATTCTTTAATTCTATGCCGAAAATCTGCGGCATTACTGCGGTCTTGACGTAATAACCACATCAGCTTTGACTGGCCGGGACGGCTCAAGTTTCACGACGGCGGGGTATGTCGTTTCACCACTCGTTCGCGGTCTCCTTAAAATTGTGCCGGCCGGCGCGGATCACGCAAAAACGATGCCCGGTTGGCGCTTCCATCACCCACCAGGTCCGGACTTGCTGGACTCGTTTGGCGCCGAGTGCTTCCAGCCGCTGCACCTCGGCTTCGATGTCGTCTGTCTCGATGTCGATGTGCACCCGACTCGGATGCTCGACAGTCTGTACTTCTATGTAAGGTTCATCGGCTCCGGTATCAAGGCCGCGATACTTGGCATCGTCCGGGTCGGTCAGCGGCTTGGGGCTGTAACCAAGCGCCTGGCCCCAAAACTGCGCGGCCGCGTCCGCGTCCTCGCCCTCACAATCGATGATGATTCCTGCAAACTGACTTCGATGCATTACTGATGCCCTGCTCGCCGTGGTGAGCGTTCAGCATAATCCGGAAACGGCCACCTGCCAATGGAGATCTTCTTTGCGAGTGTCCGGTCCTGCACGCAGAGTTCGTTACTCCCCATGCGGTTTTCCCGGATTCTCGTAAGTGCTTATTCGTGCTAGAAATAACTGGCAATTGTTCGAGCTTACTCGATCAGGAGGTCTGTCATGAAAATGCGTTCTGTATTGGCATTACTCCTGGTCAGCCTTGTCGCAGTGAGCGGCTGCGATCAGCAGGCCAGGATGTCAGAAAAGGGCTTTCGGCTGCCGGATGGCGACCCCGAGGTCGGACGCGAGGCCTTCCTCTACATGCAGTGTCATCAGTGCCACACGATCAAGGGTGAGCAACTGGCCGGCATACCGGGTCAACCGCCGCCGTACGTTGAGCTGGGCGGCTCGGTAACGCAGGTCAGGACCTACGGCCAGCTGATAACCTCGATCATCAATCCGTCCCACAAACTGGCCACGGGCTATGCAAAAGAGGTTGTATCGGACGACGGCGTATCCAAGATGTACATCTACAACGAATACATGACCATCCAGGAGCTGGTCGATATCGTCATGTTCCTGCAACCGTATTACAAAGTCGTGGCACCGGACTTTCAGTACCGCATGTATCCGGGCTAGTCGCAGCCGCGAGACCTCGACACCTGCCTATTCCGGCTGCAAAGTGACCAGGTCGACGCCGGCCGCCGTATGACAACCCTGGCAGCTGTCCGCAATGCGATTGGCCGCAGCCCGTGCAGAGGCAAGATCGGGCGCGTCAGAAACAGCAGTGGCGGCGCTGCGCATGCCGTTGACGTACACCCTCCATTCATCGGGCACAACAATGGTGTCATCGTGCCCGGAGAGCCAGTACGCCGGCCTTTGCGCCGCTGCAAGACTCCCCGCCTGCAGCGCCGCGTTCAGGCGCTCGAGCTGGCTCGCGTGATGGTGCATGTGCGATATAAATGCCGCGGTTCCCATTTCCTCTTTTTCGGTCTCCGGTGTCTCGGCCTCGGCCATTTCGGCAGCGCTTATTTCGGCAGCGCTTATTTCGGCTGCGGTCGTCGCGTCCTCAACGCCTTGCGGTGATGATGCTTTTTCCTTCTCGGCGCAACCCGCCAGGCCAAAAACCAGCCCGATGATCAAAATTGAGTAAAATTTCATTGCTACTCCGTTTTCAGTAAAAAGTAGATATAGGCGCCGCTCGACGGACTGCCGACTTTGAACTTGTCCGCAAGGGTATTCGATTCCGGTGCTTTGTGCTAACAAAAATCGACGCTATTTGATTGCTTTCAAGACCTCACGCGTCAGATCCCAGCGGTTGAACCCCTGCTTGCCGTAGTCGAGGCCACGCCGCACGATGACGGTATCGTGCGATGGCACGATCACGACGTACTGTCCGCGATTGCCCGCGGTCGAATAAGCGCCCTTCGGCACGTCGTCCCGATCGTCCGGAACCAGCCAGAACTGGCCGCCGTAGTCGTTACCGCGCCGGGCCGATGCCGGTGCGGGTGCGCGGACGAACTCGATCCAGTCCTCTGATATCAGGCGCTGGCCCTGCCAAACGCCATTCTGCAGGTACAGCATGCCGAAGCGCGCGAGGTCGCGAGGGGTCGTATACACCTGGCTGCTGAAAATGAAGTCGCCGAAGCGATCGGTGCTGGCCAGCGTATTGCGCATGCCGATGCGATCGAACAGCGCTTTGCGCGGAAATTCGGCGTAGGTTTTGGCATCACCCAGCGCGCGCTTCATTGCATACACGGCGAGCAAGGTATCGTAATTTTCATAGTCCCAGTGAGTGCCGGGATCTCGAATCAACGCACGGCGACGCGCGTTGTCGACCGAGCTCGCCCCAGCCCAATACGCAAGGCCAGAACCGGTCGCGTACTCCATGCCGAAGCTGTCGACCGGGTACAAGCCGCTCGACATATTGAGTACATGCCGGAGCGTAATCGCATGGCGAGGATCATTGTCATGACCGTCCACGTCCGGCAGCCACTCGATGCCCAGCGATGCATCGAGTTCGAGCCGGCCATCATCGACGAGCATGCCAATCAACGTCGATGCAATACTCTTCGCCGTCGACCAGGTGCGAGTGCGCGTCATCTTGTCCACGCCGTCGGCATAACGCTCGTGGACAATCTGGCCCTTGTGCACGACGAGCAGGCTCAACATTACCTGTTCCGGTGACTCGCGATCGAACGCCCAGTCGGATGCGGCGGCGAGCGCGGCCCGGTCGACGTTGCCTGGTAACAGATTCGGGTCAACAACATCGCCCATTGGCCAGGGAGTTTCCGCCGGATCGCCCTCGGGACACGGCAAATTGAGAACAGGTAATGATTCAATATCGTCGAAGCCCTGGTTCGGTGCCATCACGACACAGCCAATGCCCTCACGAAACGCGGCGTGTACTACGGGACCCGACTCCGGTCCACCGACAGCGACGACCCTGCGTTCCAGGTCGACGAGGTACTCGCCACCGTCAACCGTCCCTACCGGGTGTGTCAGGTAGGCAAGTTCCTGGGCAAATACCTGCTCCAGTGAGCGCCCGGACGTAAACAAGCCGTTGCACGTCAGGAGCGCCTGCAAACCGTTGCGAATAATGATGCGATCGGCCAGGAAATAGTCAAAGTCATCGACCTGCTGTGCCTGCGACGTAAACGTCACCAGCAGGATGAGCGAAATTGCAGTGCGCCTGAGGGCGCGGAATAAACTCGCTCTCATCGGGACTAGTCTCCAGCCAGCTCTCGCAGGATGATGCTCCAGTGATCGAGCGCGCCGTAAAACCCGTCGATGGGCACGCGCTCGTTGAGGCCGTGCGCGTACATCTCATCGGGGTCCATAAAAAGACCACTGACGGCCCAGGTTGGAATGCCCGCTTTGCGAAAGTGCATGCCATCCGTGCCACCCGATTCCATGATGGGAATAATGGGCACGTCCGGATAACGGCTGTGAACCGCACGCGACACGGCCGCAACGACGTCCTCGCGCAGCTCTGAAACCGGGCTCTCCGTGGGTTCGTCGAGCAACACGAATTCAATCTCGGCATTGTCCACAACGTCTGTTAACGTTTGCTCGACTTCGGCAACCGGAATACCTGGAAAGATGCGGCAGTTTACCGTCGCCGTTGCCGACTGCGGCAGCGCGTTTTCTGCATGTCCGGCTTGCAGCATCGTTACAACGCAAGTGGTTCGCGTCGTACCCACGTAGGACGATTCGAGCGCCAGCCGATCGGTGGCGGCTTCGTCCTCGGGATCATCGGCAAAGCTAATCATGGCCTCGCCCAGTTCACCGCCGAGCTTCTCGCCGGTTACGCGGAAGTAATCGCGCGTCATCTCGCTCCAGCGCACCGGGAATCGATACGCTTCGATCTTCATGATTGCATCGGCGAGGTCGTAAATTGCATTGTCAGGCCGCGGCCGGGAACTGTGGCCTCCGGGATTGTGGACAATCAACTCCCAGGTCGCGTAGGTCTTTTCCGCAGCCTGGATGTTGTACGTAACCGCACGTCCCTGTTTATCCAGGGCACCGCCGCCCGCATCCGAGTTAAGCGCAAATTCCGCCTTCGCGAGATCCGGCCGTTCATACGCCAGCATGCGCGTCGTCGTCATGCCGCTTTCTTCGTCGCCCGTAAACGCAATAATCAGGTCACGGTTCGGCTGAAAGCCT
>Ga0224512_10001563_pt1 | contig 21927 bp, 15 predicted proteins | sample SF_May12_sed_USG_4_FD_169103 | JGI IMG/M metagenome (GOLD analysis project Ga0224512, IMG submission 169103) | Sediment microbial communities from San Francisco Bay, California, United States - SF_May12_sed_USGS_13 | ecosystem: Environmental > Aquatic > Marine > Sediment | place: USA... | reverse complement strand
CGGCGAATATTTTGGGATACCGAAAACTGAAGCGCTGGATGAAAAGATTAAAGCCTTTACATCATGCTGAACCATGGCCTCAAGCAGATTCAGCGTTCCCGCTACATTGTTCTGAAAATAAAGGTCCGGGCGCAGCATGGATTCACCGACCAGCGACTTTGCCGAGAAGTGCATGACAGCGGAGTAGGCTCTCTCTTTGAAAGCGCGATTAACGTCATCTTTAATCAAGAGATCGCCCTGGATGAGCTCGCCCCAGCGCACGGCCTCAATATGGCCGGTAGACAGATTGTCAAAGACGAATACGCGATGACCGGATGCCGCCAGCTGCTGGCACATATGGGCGCCGATATAACCGGCGCCACCACACACAAGGATATTCATGGCTGATTCAGGGTTTCTTTATTGTTTTCTGATGAAAGTATCGGGTGCGGAATAGATATACATATTGTAGATTTGAAATCCTGTTTCTGCAAAAAAGTGGCCCTGGCACTATCAGGTTAGCACGGCGGGTTATAAAGGGAGGAATTTGAGCAATGCAGGTATTCGTGTCGGGTGGAGCCGGGTTTATCGGGTCGCATTTGACTGAACGATTATTGAAGCGCGGACATTCGGTATTCGTGTTCGACAATCTTTCCACGGGGAAATATGAAAATCTCCCCGTAACGCATGGAGACCTTCAATTTATCCAGGGAGATATCCGTAATGCCGCCCTGGTCAATGAGTTGATGCAGGGCATGGATGCCGTGGTGCATCTGGCCGCCGTGGCTTCCGTGCAGGCCAGCATTGACGATCCCGTTACCACGCATCAAACGAATTTTGACGGAACCATCAATCTTCTGGAAGCAGCGCGCAAGAATGTCGTCAAGCGGTTTCTTTATGCCTGTTCCGCCGCCGTTTACGGGGATACCGCTGAAATTCCCGTATCGGAGGACACCATCCCTAACCCGTTATCTCCCTATGCCGCTGACAAACTGGCGGGAGAAGAAAGTCTTCTTGATTATTTCAACAGGCTCGGACTTGCCTCGACTTCCTTCCGGTTTTTCAATATTTACGGACCGCGCCAGGATCCGTCATCCCCTTACTCAGGGGTAATCAGTATTTTCGTAGATCGGCTCATGAGCCATAAGCCGGTGACGGTGTTTGGAGACGGAAAGCAGACGCGCGATTTTGTATATGTGTCAGATCTGGTTGACCTGCTGGTCGAGGCGCTGGAGGAATCATCCGGGACAGGCGGCATCTTCAACGTTGGCACCGGCAAGCGCCACTCACTCCTTGAACTTCTGGATAATCTTGAGAAATTGTCGGGGCAGAAAATCGAAAGACATCACGAGCCCGCGCGCTCTGGCGATATCCTGGATTCCTGTGCCGATATTTCGCGGTTGAAGCAGACGTTCAAGAGCATTCCTTCCACGTCCTTCGAGCAAGGCCTCAAGAAGCTTCTCGAATCGATTGACTCGAAGCCGGGTCATTGAATTTAAAATGAAAATGACACCGACAGATTGACACCAAAGTCCGGTGAAGCATCCACTGTCAAATCCTCCGAAATTGAAAATCCTGCATATTTCCCTGGCGTAAACTCCCACAAGACGCCCAGCAAACCCTGAAAGGCAGTGGCGTTGAGTTGCCGAAAGTCGCTGTTTCTATAAAACGCACTGTGGGCATCCAGTTGAACGTAGGCCGTTAGCGAAGGAATGATCCGATAGGACAGGCCGATATTCCCAAAAGCCACGTAATTTCTCTGCTGGTCCGGCAAGACGTCTCCATCCGTCAGCAATAATATTCCCCCTCCGCCGTATCCGCGCCAGGAATCAGCTGTTTTGGTGCCGGGTGCCACGCTTAACCACAAGGCCAGATCGGTGCTGCCGCTCCCGAGAAGATCAGCGCTCTCGCCCGTCGGTATTTTTAAACTAGCACGCAATGCCACGTTTCTTTCCCCCAGACTGTGCGAAAGCTGCATGCCGCTGGAGAGGCGTATATCCCCAATTCCTTTCGTGGATCGGGAGACGTTGACAAGCTCAGTGCCATTCCTGCTGTAATGATAATTGATCAGATTGGGAGGTATGCTGAGGCGATTACCTTGACGTAAACCAAAAGTCCGGTGCCAGTCCTCAATGAAATTGTCCATGAACCCGCTACTATGCGAGAGATAAGGTAACTCCACGCCCCATTCATATCCGTTGACCAATCCCTGACGGAATACCAGCGTCAGCCTGTGTGTTTCCCCATCCAGCACGAGATATTCGACGTTGTTCAATGCATCTGTGGAATTATTCGCAATTTGTATCTGGAGCGATACGTCTACTTTGTCTTGTTCCAATACCCGCGCCGACCCGAGTGCCGGAAGACCGTATATTTGAACTAGCGGACTCTGGTTAAAACTGTAAAGAGGAATAACGTCGGAGGCAGCCTCTGCTGTGGACGGGATCACGCCGCTGACCATGATCAAAAGAGACGGCATCCATTTGATGGAATTCGAACGCACGGTTGTTGTATTTATTTTTATGCCAGATTACTCAAATAGCTTAAGGAGATGTCTCATGCTTCGCGCTCCGGCGCAAACGCTTGATGAAACGCGGTAGAAAAACGATGGCTGCCACGAGTGCCAAGGCGATCAGAATCTTCTGTATCGTTCCTTCACCACCCTCAGCGACTTCACGTCCGGCGTAGCCAAGATACGTAAAGGCAAAGGCTCCGGGAAGCATGAATACAAAAGTGGCAAAAATATAATGTGCGATGCGGATACGGGTCAGTCCCAATGCATAATTGAGAATAAAAAACGGGAATAAAGGAACCAGCCGGGTAAATGCCACAAATCTCCATCCCTCGTCTTCCACTCCCTTCATCAACAGTTTCACGCGCTCGCCGGCCTTGCGCGCCGCCCATTCAGAGGCAAGATAGCGAGCGACCAGGAATGCAAGTGTGGCTCCAATTGTGGCTCCGGTCAGGTTGTACAGTGTCCCGGCCAGCGGACCGAACAGCGCGCCTCCCGCGAGTGTGAGGATGGAGCCCGGGAGGAACAATACGGTGGCCGTGGCATAAATCAGCATGAAAATGAGCGGTCCCCACAAGCCTGCTTCCTTGATCGTGTTATCCAGTATTTCAAAGCTCAGAAAATCACGGTAGAGATAAGCCACGAGAATGCCGGTGGCCAGCAGCAGTGCGAGGATAATTCGCCCCCAGAGCGCGGCTTTCATTTTGAGGAATTCCAACGACGACGATTAATAGCATAACCGGTCACCTTGCCGATAAAGGGAATGATCAGCATTCCCCATAACCGGTCCGCCTGTGCCGGTTTGCGAAATTCGCGAATGCCGATGGTCATTTTCTGATGGCCATGTTGTGGCTGGTCGCGATAGGTCCCGAACAGGCGATCCCACCATGAGAGATTGAAACCAAAATTACTGTTGGTTTCATGGTCAAGGATGGAGTGATGCACCCGATGCATATCGGGTGTCACGATCACTCCTCGAAGAATGCGATCCAGACCAAGTGGCAGGCGAATGTTGCTGTGATTGAACATCGAAGAGCTGCTGAGCAATATCTCGAAGATGATAACTGCCAGCACGGGCGCTCCCAATACCAGAATCGCACCAAACTTGATCAGCATCGAAAGGATAATTTCTATCGGGTGAAAACGCGCGCCGGTGGTGACATCGAAATCGAGATCGGCATGATGCACGCGGTGCAGACGCCAGAATGCCGGAATAGCATGAAACATGACATGCTGCAGATAAATGAAAAAATCCAGGGCAACCACTGAAACAAGAATTGCCGTCAGAACTGACACATCAAAGTAGTTGAACAGGCCCCAACCGTTCTGTTCGGCGAAAAGCGCCATGCCTACGGCTCCGAGCGGAAAAAGCAACCGCAGCAGGATCGAGTTGAGAAATACAATCGCCAGGTTATTAGCCCAGCGGGACGGTTTGGGTTGTGACAGGCGGCGACGCGGAGTCAAATATTCCCAGCCAGCCATGAGTAACAGGATTCCAAAGAAGAAGCCCAGGCGTATCGCGGGTTCGTGATTGAGCATGAATTCCGTCATGGAGGGGTTCATCGTGAAAATACCGGTTCTTTTAATTGGAAGCAGCTTAACACTTAGAAGTTCCCCATGAGTAAGAGTTCTATTGGAAATCCCCCTTACATGCGCTATTTTGCTGGCTCGATATGCGTTATATCCGCACATTTTCCGAATTGGGGATGAACGATGTCCCCGAGGTCGGAGGCAAAAACGCGTCTCTTGGCGAAATGTTTCGCCACTTGAGCGCAGAGGGAGTTCGGGTCCCGGATGGATTTGCCACCACTGCCGAGGCCTATCGGCATTTCCTCGAACACAATCAACTCACTGATCGAATCCGCAAAACCTTGCACGGCGTCGACTCAAATGATCTTGCGCAACTCGAGCGGGCGGGGGACGAAATTCGAGGGTGGATATTCGGTGCCAACATGCCGCCGGATCTGATCGAAGAGATTACAGCGGCCTATAGAAATCTGGCAGGTGGAAGTGGATCGGAACCGGAGGTGGCTGTACGCAGTTCCGCCACGGCCGAGGATCTGCCGAATGCCTCCTTTGCCGGCCAACAGGACACTTTCCTCAATATCCGCGGCGTCGAAAGCTTGATTACCGTCTGTCGTCGCGTTTTTGCCTCCCTGTATAACGACCGTGCGATTTCCTATCGCGTGCACCAGGGTTTTGAACATGAGCTGGTTGCCCTCTCAATTGGTGTCCAGAAGATGGTGCGTTCCGATATTGCCTCTTCCGGAGTGATGTTCACGTTGGATACCGAAACGGGCTTCCGCAATGTGGTTTTCATCAATGCCTCCTACGGTCTCGGCGAGAATGTCGTGCAAGGAGCGGTCAACCCTGATGAGTTTTATGTTTTCAAGCCAACATTGCTTTCCGGCAAGCGGCCTATTCTCAAACGCCACCTCGGTAGCAAGGCCATCAAGATGATTTATGCGCAGCATTCTTCCGACGGGAACCCTACACGGAATATCCCTGTCGAGGAGGCGGATCGTCAGCGGTTTTCCCTGACGGATGACGAAGTGCTGGAACTTGCACGGTTTGCCATCAGGATTGAGCAGCATTATTCACGGATCGCGAAACAGGACCGACCCATGGATATCGAGTGGGCCAAGGACGGCGTGGATGGGAAGCTCTATATCGTACAGGCTCGACCCGAGACGGTGCGCTCGCGCGAGGCACGTGATGTCTATGAGGTCTATTCCCTGGAAGGGCGTGGCAAGCTGCTTGCCTCAGGCAAAAGCGTTGGCCGTCGCATCGCCAGTGGACTCGCGCATGTGATCCTGCAGGCATCAGACATGGCACAGCTTCGCACCGGGGAAGTCCTGGTGACGGACATGACCGATCCTGACTGGGAGCCGGTGATGAAAACCGCTGCCGCGATCGTCACTAACCGCGGTGGGCGCACCTGCCATGCCGCCATCATAGCGCGTGAACTGGGAATCCCGGCCATCGTGGGCTGTGGCGATGCCACTGAGGTCATCGGCACTGGTGCCCCGGTGACGGTGAGCTGCGCCGAAGGCGATACCGGTAATGTCTACGAGGGCGAGCAAAAGTTCCGGGTCGAACGGATATCGCTGGATTCCGCACTACGGCCACGCACGAAAATCATGATGAACCTCGGGAATCCTGACCAGGCTTTCGAGCACTCTTTTCTGCCAAGTGATGGAGTGGGTTTGGCGCGCCTGGAATTCATCATCAATCACAGCATTCAGGTGCATCCCCGTGCACTGCTGGAATATGACAAGCTCGGCAAGGAGGAGCAGAAGCAGATAGACCGTCTCACGGCCGGTTATGCCGACCGCCGAACTTTCTTCATAACTCGTCTGGCCGAGGGTATCGGCACCATTGCTGCTGCGTTCCATCCCAAGCCGGTCATCGTGCGTCTGAGCGATTTCAAATCCAACGAATATGCCTCCCTGTTCGGTGGCGCTGGGTTCGAACCGAAGGAAGAAAATCCCATGCTGGGTCTGCGCGGGGCCTCGCGTTATTACTCTGACTCTTTCCGCGAAAGCTTTGCCATGGAATGCATGGCACTCAGGCAAGTGCGCGAAGATATGGGGCTGGATAATGTCACCGTCATGATTCCTTTCGCACGCAGTGTGGATGAGGTCAAGAAGGTGCTGGAGGCGATGCGCGAGCAAGGGCTTGAACGCGGTAAAGCCGGGCTCAAGGTCTATCTCATGTGCGAAATACCGGCGAATGCCTTGCTGGCGGAGGAATTCCTCCAGCTTCTTGACGGCTTTTCCATCGGCTCCAATGACCTGACCCAATTGACCCTCGGCGTTGACCGCGATTCCGGGCTGGTTACCGGTTTCGACGAGCGCAATCCGGCGGTACTGAAACTCATGGAGAAGGCGATTCAGGCAGCCCGCAAGCTAAACAAATACATCGGAATTTGCGGACAGGCACCATCGGATTACCCCGAAATAACCACCTGGCTGGTGCAACAGGGGATCGGGTCCATCTCGCTCAATCCCGACAGCATCATTCCCATGACGCGCATCGTTCAGGAGGCGGAACGGACGGTGAAATAAGACGAACCGAAATCATTTATCACCGTCAAACGCTGGCACCGGGCGCGTCCGACCAGTATGATCATGACCGGACTAGATGCGGCCAATAACTTCCAGACCAGCGAGAACCTATTTCATGTTGAGAATTTTCTTACTTATCATTGCCAGCCTGACAATTTCTGTTTCGATCGCCGCCAATGGACAGGATTTGAATCAGATCAAAGCGGATCTCGTGCGATCTTTCCCCGAGCTCAAATCGGCAACGATCAAACCTTCGCCTGTTTCCGGAATGTATGAAATTGAATTTGACGCGAAAATCTTTTACACAACGAGTGACGGAAAGTATCTGATCATGGGCGACGTGGTGGATTTAAAATCGCGGAGCAACTTGACGGAAGAGCGACGTGGGGTAATTCGCCTTCGCCTGCTTGACGAGGTGGGCGAACAAAATATGATTGTGATCGGACCCGACAAACCGCGTCGGACGCTCACGGTGTTTACCGACGTGGATTGTCCGTATTGTGCCAAGTTTCATCTCGACGTGCCGGAGCTCAATAAACATGGTGTAAAGGTACGTTATTTAATGTTCCCGCGGGCTGGTCTCAACAGTGAGAGTCACCGGCGTGCCGTGGCCGTATGGTGCGCTAAGGATCGCGTCAAGGCGATAGGTATCGCCAAGGCCGGTGGCAAGCTCGACATGAAAACCTGCGCCAATCCCGTGGAATCCCATTACCAACTGGGACAGCGCCTGGAAATCGCCGGTACCCCCGCCATCTACGTTGATGATGGTAAAGTGTTGCCGGGTTATATTCCGGCGCAGCGCCTGTTAGGCATGCTAGGTCTCCAAAACTGACCGCTGGGTCACATCGAGTGAGCGACCATCAAGCTGGTGGTATGGAACAGGGAACCACAACTCTAGAACGGGAATGGGTCAGGCTTAACAAACAATTGCGTGATAATGAGCGCATCTGGTCAGGTTTTCGCCAGATTGAAGTTCAAATGATCGGCGCTCAATCATTTCCCGAATTAATCAAAATCATCACTGAAGGCATACCCGAGACATTTTCCGGCATCGATTGCGTTACCGTGGCCTGCGCCGATCCCGAGTACGAATTGACGCGCCTTATCGAGGATGGTGCCGAGCCGGGTACTCGTTCTCAGCAATTCATTGCTCTGTCGCGACCGGCGCTGGATGAAATGTTTACCCGTCCTTGGCGCCCTCGCCTCGGACCGGTGGATACGCATCTCCATTCGCTGCTTTTTTCCGAACATCCCTGTGCCTCCGGTTCGGTGGCCATCGCCCCATTGGTCCAACGAGGTGAGTTAATCGGTAGTTTGAATCAGGGTAGCCGGGATCCTCGCCATTTCATACCGGGCATCGCCACGGATTTGCTGGAACATTTGGCGGCGGTGGCGGCCATGTGTATCGACAGCGCCATCAACCATGAAAGACTAAAGCTCGACGGCCTCACTGATCCCCTAACAGGCATTTCCAATCGCCGGTTTTTCGAGCGTCGACTAGCAGAAGAGGTCGAGCGCTGGTCGCGCCATGCCGGCCCTCTGGTGTGCATGCTGGTGGATGTGGACTTCTTCAAGCAGGTGAACGACCAATACGGTCACCAGGTCGGCGATCGCGTATTGCGGCAGATCGCCAGCATTCTGGGACAAGATCTACGCGGCAGTGACGTGCTGGCGCGCTATGGCGGTGAGGAGTTTGTATTACTCCTGCCGGGCACCACGCTCGCCCACGGAGCGGCCATCGCCGAGCGCTTGCGCGCCAGCGTCGAACACAGCGCATTCGTGATACCGGAAGGAGTCGACCTCGATGTTACTGTGAGCATTGGTCTTGGCTGCCTTCTGCCGGGCGCGGAATCCTACGGTCCCGATCCGGCCTTCTGGTTGTTCCAGCAGGTGGATAACGCGCTGTATCAGGCCAAGGAGACGGGCCGCAATCGCGTGGTGCTGGCGGCCGGGCTGACCTGACTCACGGCGGCAATTCCACGACCCCTCCGCAGGCCGTGAATATCAGCAGCATGCGTTGTTTCTTTCCCGGCCAGAGGTGCTGCACCCCTTTAGCGTAACCACGCATTTGTTCCTGGTAATCCTTTGCGAGCTGCACCATGTTTTCTTGGGTGGCACGCGCATGGGTCTTGTAATCGATGAGTACGACTTCATTTTCCCGGATAATGATCCGGTCGATAACACCGTAGATATCTTGCCCCGCCTCACGGTACAAGATCGGCATTTCGTTGTAGGCTTCCAGATAACGCACGGGATCGAAAAAATCGCGAAACGGGGGATGATCGATGAGGCGGCAAGCCTCTTGCCACCAGGAATTGAATTCATATTCATCCTGTTGATCGCTAAGCTCGCGTTTCAGCGTCTCCTCGAGAGAGGTCCGGGACTGACCATTGACGAGCCGCTCCAGCATCCGGTGCATGACCACGCCGCGGCGAAGCACATCCGATCCTGATTCCGTAGCCCCCGCGTTTTCATACGGGAGGTCGTCTCCCTTTGCCGCCATGCGGCTGGGATGGCGCATGCCGGATACCGCGAAGTTCGGAACCGGTTTTGTCAGCGTTGGATCTATCTCAAAGGTGGAGACGGATTTTTCCTGTAGCGGCGCCAGCGGGGGTGGCGTGCCGAATTCCAACCAAGCGGAGACAGAGGGCGTGGAATCAGCGGTGTCGGTGGGAAGGTTTTCAAGCTTCATGCCGACTCGTGCTGCTTCGCCGGAATTAACAGCCTGGTGTAGACGTTTCTCAATAAAACCATACCAGCCGCTGTCACCTTTCCCCGGTTCGCAACCCGAGACAAAGAGGAATTGGCGAGCGCGGGTCAGGGCCACGTATAACAGATTCGCTTCCTCGCGCCGCACGGACCATTGATGTTGATGCTTCTGCGCCAGGCTGACATCGTCGATATTCCGACTGTTGCCGCCGAGATGGAAATAACGCGGCCGGTCCTCGTGTACCGGCCAGTCGATGAGCGGCTGCATCCCGCGCTCCCGATAACCGCTGCCGCGAGCTGCATTAGCAAGAAACACCACCGGCGCCTCCAGGCCCTTGGCGGCGTGGATGGTCATCACGCGCACCCGGGGTTCACGATTCCATGCCGGTTGTGACGGGGTTTTGTCATCCTCCCCCGAGAGGCCTTCGAGATAGGCCAAAAAATGCGAGAGGCTGGGGTAACGGCCACTGTCGATGTCCAGCGCCATCTCGAGGAGGCGATTGAGGTTGGCCTCGATGCGCGGTTTCAGGTGCGGCACGGCTGCGGCCAGATAGCGGGCAATGACATTGCCCTCGCTATAAATCCGGTCGAGCAAATCATGCACCGGCAGGCTCACGGCATAGCGGCCCCAGCGTGGCAGCAGCTTGCTTGCCCGGGCAAGCGGCTTATCCGACGATTCATCCTGTGGCCTTCGAAGGAGCCGTTCGTGCCAGGATCCCGGCGGGCTTAGCACAAGTTGCAGCAGGTCGTCTTCGGAGGCGGAAAACAGCGGTGAGCGCAGTGCCGTGGCCAGCGCCAGATCGTTATACGGCTCGATGAGATGATGCAGGAGGTGCAAAAGGTCGCGTACCTCCAACGATTGCCGAAAAGCCCCGCGGCCGGTTCCGATGTAAGGTATGCCGGCACGCCGCAGTGCGTCCTCGTAGAAGCGAGCATGCGTGCGATTGCGCAGCAGGACCATGACATCGTCCCCGTTCAGCGGGCGTACCGTGTTCCCATCGGCCACGGGCGACCCCAGAAGTAAGCGGATTTTTTCGGCAATGACTTCGCCTTCCTGCCGATGTCGTGCGTCTTCGTCCGTCTGCCGTGGCTGTTCCAGGGGGTTTCGCCAGGCCTGAACAGCTTCCCCCCCGGTCTTTTTCTGGTATCTGACAAGAGGCAGCAGCTCGGCACGGCCCCAGAGTTTTTTATGATGCGTATCGTGCAGGGGGAATTTCTCCAGGAAATAGTCATCTGTCATTTCCGAAGGAGCGTCTTCGGGACGATGAAAAATCAGATTAACAAAATCGATCACGGCGGGCGAGGAACGCCGGGAAAGATGCTGTGAAAGTGTCTGAGCTTGTGCGTGCTCCCGCAGCCAGTGATGCGCGGCGTGAAACAGCCGCGGGTCGGCGCGGCGAAAACGATACACCGATTGCTTTTCATCGCCGACAAGGAACACGCTGCGGCGACGTTCCGGGTCTCCGGCCACGATTTCCTGCAGCAGCGGCAGCAGCAGACGCCACTGGGTCGGATTGGTGTCCTGGAATTCATCGATCAGGAGATGATCGATACGCTGGTCCAGCTTGTACTGCACCCACTCAGCATGACGACTGCGGTTGAGAAGACGATAGGTTTTCCATTCCAGGTCGGCAAAATCCAGCAGCCCGCGTTCCAGCTTAAGGCGCTGGTACTCTTCTAGCAAAGCCATGCCGCTGACGTACCAAGCGTGTGAAACACGAAAAGTCCATTGTCGTTTATAAATCGATTGAGCGGAAAGCAGGCTTGTCAGCAGATGTTGATGCAGCGATATCAATTCCGCCGCTCCCGAGTTACCGAGTTTTTGTTCCAGAACCCGGGATGATTTGATCTCGCGCGGTTCTCCGTTGTTCTTGATGAACACCTCTTTCATCTTCTCGATACTGCCTAGAGAGGGTTCCTGTTCAGACATGGCGCGTGACAGATAATCTGCATATTTCAGATTGGTTGCTGTCGCGTGACGGGAGAGCAACTCGCCGTATTTTTTCATTTGTCCACGTATGGCAGGATCGCGAATGAAGGCCGTGAGCGGATCGGCATCACTCTTCAGATGCAGGATTACCCTCAGCCGTGCTGCTGCATAAGTAGCCGGGCCCCGTTCGTTTTCGGTGTAGGCCCACCAGTCGCTGCGATGTGCCAGGAAATCATCCAGCGCTGAACGCGTACCGTGAAAGCCGCCGCATTCCCTCAGAAGCAAATCCAGCGCGGCGGACAATGTACTTTCCTTCTCATGCAATGCTTTGCGATCGAGCGCGAGCCAGGCGGCTTCCTCCAATTCCGCGGTGGATTCAATCAGCTCAAATCCCGGCGGAACATCTGCTTCCAGCGGGAAGCGCCGCAGGATCTCCTGGCAGAATGCATGAAACGTGGTTGTGCGCAGGCTTTGTATCGCGCTCAAATGTTTCTCATAGAGATGGCGCGCCGCCTCGCAACTGGCCGGATCCGTTTTCGCGCCGATATCGGTCAGCAGGCGGGGCAGGTTGTCCTCGTCGCAGCCGGCCAGGGCCAGCAGCCGCTCGGTGACGCGTTCGTGGATCTCGGCGGCAGCCTTGCGCGTGAAGGTAATGGCCAGGATCGCCCCCGGCTCACTGCCTTCAAGCAGCAGGCGGATAATGCGGCTCGTCAGGAGCCAGGTTTTACCGGTACCGGCGGCCGCGTGGACCACGACGTTGTGCAGCGGCGATGTCGCCAGCGCTATATCGAGCACGGCAGCGGATCCCGGATAAACGGTCGAGATATAGTATGTATCGCTATGATAATAAAGGTAAAAACAGCACCCAGCCGCAGGTCAGATTTTGTTGCATCTTTCCCCACTGGGCCTATATTGAAGGTTGGAAGGGAAGCCATATAGGGAAATAACACAGCTGACAAAAACGGAAGTAAGCAGGGAAGTCGCAAGGGATGCACGGATGCATTCCGGTAGTAAGTGATCAGTAGAAATACCCGAGGCGGCCATGAATGGCCGCCTCTTTTTTTATTCGCCTGATTCCAGCGGCGCACCCCTTTCGGGACCGGCATCGCCAGGCATCGCTGTCCAAATGGTGTCCTTGGTTCCACAGCCAGCATCTCCCCATCCCGTTCTTCCTCCCCCGGGATATTGCTATGTCCTTTGCTTAGGGCGCGGACGGTGTTGGTTCGGCCCACATTTCGCGGCGGCACAATCCCTCCATTTCGCATAACCGGCAGGTTTCCATATCGCCCCACGCAGGCATGGCTGCCCCCGCATCGAGACGACGCTTGAGCAGAAGCAACCGTTCCCGGACGGCGATGCGTAGCATGGCGAAAGATTCCCCGCTCAGTGTCGTTCTTTCCCTGACGGATTCATCCTCCAGCATCAGAAACGCGGCCTGTGAAATCTTTTCTTCTTCCAGTAACAACCCGTAAAACGGCAGTTGGATGGATTCTCCCGCCTGGATTTGCTCGCTCGAGGGGACGGTGCCGGTCTTGTAATCAATGACGCCGGGGCCACCTTTCCCCTGATCGAGGCGGTCAATTCTTCCGGTCAGCGTGATATGGGTGTTGCCTTCTGTATATGTTCGATCTTTTCTGATTTCCGTGGCCTCGACCCGCCAAGTCGCCGCCCGGTTTATTTCCCAGTCCAGATAAGCCGGGAGGCACTTCTCCCAACGATGGAGCCAGCCACGCGACAAAAAACGCCGGCGCAAATCGCGCGCAAATACCTTTCCAGATATCTCTCGCAACAATGCTTCAGCCTCGGAGCGCGTTGAGTTATCCAGCCTTCCGCGCCAGGGTCCCGGGAGGCCGGGGGCGCCGGAATGAAATGCCTGCAGGATACGATGAACATGGTTTCCATAATCCTTTTTTTCCATTTCCTCGCGCACCTCATCTTCTGGCGACAAACCCAGGCCACGAGCACTGAAAAACTGATAAGGACAATTGATAAGACGCTGATAATCCGTCGCTGTGAATGCCGCTGGCAGCAGGGAGGCCGGCAGATGCGCCGCCGGGGGCGAAACGGGCATCGGTAACGGCGCTTCACGATTCACGATAAGGGTATCGGATTGCTGCACCAGCCAGTTAAGCTCAGGATCGTTCAGGGAATCGTGGTAGGCGAGTTCATGAAAAGCACGGATGCGCTCAAACCACGGGCTTGGCGTGATCTGCTCGCCCTCGGCTTCGCGGCGCAGGCTAACCATGACACTTGGCGCGGCCTCGAGCAGGCGCCGGAAATCTTCGAATAGCATGGTATAGCGCCGCGCGAGCGATGGCAGCCCCAATTCGATGCGCACGCTGTCATTGAAATACGGCGGTGCGCTGATCGCCCCCGGGAGATGTTCACGCACCACCCCGGCGATGATTAACGCCTCGAATCGGTAAAGACGTGATTCGGCAAAACTCATGAGTTCCACTCCACGTCCTGGAATGGGTGGGTGAAATCGGCGTTGTTCCATGCATCGGCGCAGCCACTGGGAAAAACCAGACCATGAAACATGCAAAGCGCTAAGGCGTGCGGCCGATTGCATTTCTTTTAGCGCCTCTTGCAGTTCTCGACCGGCGGCATCAGCCGTAAACCCATGCGATAAACCCATTGTTTCAAGGCTTTTCCGGAGTGCCGCGAGGAATTCCACGGCGGGCCGCACGCGAGCATGCATTACAGGATACAAATCGGCTGCTGCGCTTTTTAATCGATCCAGCATCTGTGTCTGCGCCGCGTGCATATCACCTGATTTGTTTTGCCAATTCTCACGGGCGCGCTCAAGACCAAAATAATAGTGCTCGATCCCGGATGTGATGTTGTAGGCACGTACCACCTCCTGCTCGAAAACCGGCACGAGCCGATCAAGCCCCGGGGCGGCGAGGCCCGGTTGCAGAAAGGGTGATTTCAGCAGATCAAGTAAGGCGGCATGTGGGAAATCCCGTTCCACGCATTCCAGCCAGCGTGCCAGCGCCGTAGCGGCGCTGGTGGTCGACAGCGCCCAGCCGCCGGCATCCTGTAGCCCGACGTTGGCGCGTTCCAGCAGGGCGCGCACGCGGCGTGCGAGCTTACGGTCGTTGGTGACGATGCCGATGTCGCGTCGGCCCTGCCCCAGCCAGCGCCGAACCTGCACGTCGATGGCGCGCGCCTCGGATTCGGCATCGGCCGCCTGGTGCAGAGTCAGCCTGCCGCGCATGGGGCTCACGGGCGAGGCAGCGGCCTGATCATGGGCGCGTTGGCGCAAGTTTTCATCACCCGCGATAAAAACGCGATCAAGAAAATTGGCATAGGCATCCTGTGAATCGATAACGCGCGATGGCGTTTGTAGAGCCCGCAACAAGCGAGTGACAGGATTATCTGGCTCGTTCGAGATAGAACCTTGCAGCACCAAGATAAGGCATTCCCGATTTAGCAGCGCTCTGATCCAGTTGATTTCATAGATCGTAAAATCCACGAAACCGGCAAGATAGATTCGCGTGCCGGACGGCAAAGTCTCAAGGCTGCGGATGAGGCCCTGCGTGTATTGCCGGGTCTGGTCCTCGAGCGAATTGACATCCAGGCGTTCACGCCACGCGTTCCACAGCAACTGAACCATTTGCGCTTCGTCGCTGAAAGGCGAAACATCATTTAACGGCGCTGCACGGGAGGTTAGTGACTGAAGCAGTCCATGAGGATCTGCCGGCAAGTCAGCATTATGCAGGGTCAATTCATCGAACAGGGCGAGCAGACTATCGGCCAGCGGCCAGTCGCCGTATTCACGGCGCCATTGCGGGTAGCCTTCCAGCAATTCCAGCAACAGCAGTTCGCGCGCCGTCCCGCTTAACAGGCGTTTGTCGGCAGCGGCGAACCGGCCAGCCCAGGCCGCCAGCGTACCGGTGTAGGGAGGACGCAAGGCGGGAAATCCCAGCTGCCCCGCCTGGTCCAGCAGGAGCTGGCGGAAACGCGTGATAGCACTGGTATGCGGGAACAGGACGACGGCGCGGCTTAAGTCTGGGAGAAGGTTTTGGTGCTGCGCGAGCAGCCGTGTAGCGAGATGGCGTAGCGGATCGTCTCCGCGGGGGACTAGTATGAGCGGGGCGTCAGCGCTCAAGGTACTTGAGTTTGTCGGGCTTGGTTTCCCAGTCGGCGGCGTCCGGCGGCGCGGGTTTTTTTTCGGTCAGCACCGGCCATTTCTTGGTCAATTCGGCATTCAGGGCGGTGAAATGCTTCTGTTCTTCTGGCAAGTCGTCCTCAGCATAGATGGCGTTGACCGGGCATTCAGGCACGCACAGGGTGCAATCGATACATTCATCGGGGTCAATGACCAGGAAATTGGGGCCTTCATGGAAGCAATCTACCGGACAAACCTCCACGCAATCCGTGTATTTGCAGCGGATGCAGCTTTCCGTGACCACGTACGTCATTGACTCTCTCCGGGAATTTTCAAAGCGGGCCGAATGATACACGCGTGCGCCAATACGGGGAATAACGAAGTCACTGTTTATATTCAAAATAAATCGGCAAAAACTGCTTATTTTCGAGGCAAAATCGGACTATTCGGTAAATGGGCGAACTTCAGATGTGCTATATAATCAATTGATAGTATTCGGAAATAATTTAACACCACGAATCCAGGGCCACGGTGACGAATCTCTCCCTTACGCTTCCCAGCAAGCGTGTTTCCGCTTGGATGGCCGAAACCGATCCAAAATATGCGCGCGCGTGGCTCGCGTCTCTTCCGCTTGCCGACAGCGCCGAGACGGCACGCGAAATCTACCAGTCGCTGTACACCCTCAATCGCCAGGAACTGGACGTAGGGCAGCGTTTTGAGCTGATGGAGCTGTACAACGCCCCGGTGGCTTCCGTCACGGCCGTCTTGGAATCCTATTTTACCCGCGCCGCACTGCCGCTGACGCCAAAGAAACGCCAACTGGCGGAGTTTATCCGGCAATTGCATATGGAGATGGCCTACGGTTACAAGTCGTGTCTGCAGGAGCTGGAGCGCAAGCGTCTGCTTTGGGGAAAAAAATCGCTGCGCTCGCAGGCGCTGGTACGCGCCATGTATTATCTTGGTGAAATCCTGCTGCATTCCTACCAGGTTTACATGCCTTATCCGCCCGGGGTGTGGCGTGAATTGCATTCCATTTACCATCACGGCGTGGAAAACGGCCTGGCCGAAGAACTGGTGGAAACGGCCCCGCCCGTAACCGCCCATACCACGCTTACGCACGAATACATCCGCACGCTTCTGCTCGGGTTGTGCAATCCCTACCAGTTGCCGCAGGGGGAATGCCGCCAGGTTCAGCGCTTCTTGCTCCAGTGGGGCGAAAAGGCGTTGATCCGGGAACAACCCGAGGCGGCACAACCCACCGGGTATTTCCTGATCGATGCCGCGGCCGATTCCCCGCCTGTGCCTTTTCCGAGTGAGACGGCGTTTCAACCGGGCCGCGGTCTGCGTCTCCTCAATACGATCGAACTGTTGCGCACGATTTATTATTTCATCCAGCGACTGCAACAGGGTGACAGTGCGCACAAGCTGTCGGTCGGCATTGAGGGTCTCGATTCCGTGTGCCTCGACATACTGCAACGCATGGTACGGTCGTGGGGCCAGTTGCCGCGCCGCCAGTTCTCGCGTATTCAGCGCAGCGGCATCGCCTTCGTGTGCGCCGGCATTCCGTCCATGCATTTTTTTACGAATGGGCAAATCCCGTTTACGCCACCCGCCGGTTTTGCCCGGCACGAGGCCGACGACGACCGTGTCATTCTCCCGTCGCATATCGAAGAGGAAATTACCCGGGAAGTGCGCGCAGAAGAGGAGGAATTCATCGAGCTTGAAGAGCCGGTGAAGGTAGGACCGATGCCGCAGACGGCACTGCGCGAAGTTTCCGTGGCTTCCGGCGAAGGATTTCGTGTTGATCGCTGGCAGATCAAGGACGCCGCGCCCAAGGGCCTGCAGCTGGCGCGCTTTGGCACTTCGCACACTTACGTGCGCGTGGGTGATGCCGTCGGTATTCAGCAGATGGACGAGATCGGACGCTGGAGTGTTGGCGTGGTGCGCTGGATGAAAAGTCCCGAGTCCGGCAGCCTGGAAATGGGCGTGGAGCTGCTCGCCGCCGGCGCCAAACCGGTGGCCGTGGCACCGGTACCGCGCGCGGGCGCCGCCGATTATCAGCCGGCACTGTTGTTACCGGCCATCGAGCCTCTGCGCCGCCCGGCCACGCTGCTGCTGCCGCGCGGCGTGTTCGCGCCCCGCGCGAATATCTTGCTCGCAGAGGATGCCGACGAATTCCGCACCGTGCGCCTGTTGCAGCGGCTGGAATATTCCAATGTTTTCGAACTGATGGTCTTTGCTGACGTCGATCCGGAGCATGCTCGCGGATAAGCGCGCTCGGAAAAGCCTGGGTCTATTACCAGGATTCTTAGGGTGCTCTTATTTCAAAACGTCATTGAGCACAACAGACATTATAAAAACGGCAAGATTAGACATCGCAATGGTGTTTTTTCTACTCGAATTCTCGAACGTCTAATTTAAGTGATAAGCGTGAAAAAGTTTAATTATATATTGATAGTGCTAGGTTTTCTGATTTCAGTTGCCACCTCAATATACGCGGCAAGGCCTTGGGGTGATAACTATGCATATCAAGAAATATCAGGATATTTTTCGTTATTGCTTTGGGAGCTTTGGATTGGGGTGCCGTTCTATGTTCTGTACCTGCTAAATAAAAAATACCGCAGTTCTAGCGCACACTTGAAGTTACTATTATTTACCTGCCTGGTCGGATCTATTTTTGGTGCTTACATATATGTAGATTCAATCGTGTTTAGCACCAGCTCTACTAGCGCTTTAATATTTATCTTTCTGCCTGTTTATCAGCTTATTTTTCTAGCCGTTATTGGGCTTATATGCCTTGTGATGAGAACATCACTTAACAAATCGTTCAACACTGATGGCGCAGACAACGCGCCGCCAGGTTAACTCAATCGTTAGGCAGCAGACCGAATGCCGACGAGCCGTAAGCCTCGCTGATGAATCCAGCCTACGCCCAGACTCTCCGCGAACTACTGCGAACACAACAAGTAGCTTCCCTTGGAACACTTCGCAAGGGCCAGCCGTATGTTTCCATGGTGCCCTTCGCCATTCTTCCCGGCGGCTCTGGCTTCGTCATTCATGTCAGTCAACTTGCGACCCACACAAAAGACATGCTGTTGAGCCCACAGGTGAGTCTCCTGATCGTCGCGCCGCCAACGCCGGAAATCCCCGCCCAAGCATTGGCTCGAGTCACGATACAAGGTCAGGCTGTGCCATACACCGACGCAACCCAAGGACACGCCGAGGCAAAAGCCGCCTACCTGTCAAGGTTTCCTTTGAGCGCCGAGATGTTCAGCTTTTCTGACTTCTCGTTGTTCGCAATATTGCCGAACTCAATTCGATTCATCGGCGGATTTGCTCAGGCCACAACACTCTCACCGGAAGTTCTCGCCAACGTGCTGAGCGAAGACTAAGAGCTATGCTGCCTTACCCCTTGGCTCAGCTCGAACGTAATATTTGAACGCCGCCGTTATCCAGAATTATTTCCAGATTAAATAAAATGAAAACTCTCCTCGCATGCTTGTTTATGCTGTTTATTCTGGGCGCCTGTGGTGGCGGCGGTGGTTCATCTTCACCGGTTGTTGCGCTCACGCCAGAGCGATTCACATTCAGTGGTGCGGGTGATCTGGGTATTTTCGATCCTTCGCTGGCACGCGACCCCGGTACGGGCCGACTGTGGATGAGTTATTCATCGGTGGATACATCGATATATTATTTACCGTCACTATACTGGGCGGTCTCGGTTCGCTTGGCCTATTCCGATGATAATGGTGTGAGCTGGCAGGATGCGGGAGTGTTGGTAGCACCTAAAGTGGAAACCTTGCTGGGGCCGATGGCAGAGAATCATCCGACGGGCAGTATTCCAGCCAACAGTCAGGGTATCTGGCAGAGTGAAACTTCGTCATTAATATATGATCCTTCAGCGCCGTTGGCGGAGCGCTGGAAGTTCATCTGGTTTCAGTACTTGAATGCCAACTTAACATCATTTTTTGCCGACCATAGCTGGATTGCCATGAAAATGGCATCAACACCACAGGGATTGGCTGCGGCGACACCGGTAAAGTTATTCGGGGGCGCGGGACTGCAAGCGGATGGCAGCAATACCGGCTCACCGGTGTTTTCGCCCACCGGCGGTACGCCGGCGATTCAGTTAAACACGGATCTAACGCGCACGCTGGGTGGAGCGAACCTCGTTGATTTAAATCTCTGCGTGTTTGCTGAACCGGGCTTGCATGCCTCGAATGGTGCGGTGTACATGGCAATCTATTGTGCCGACGCCTCGACCGTGCCGGTTACCGAATACCTGGTTTATTTTCGTTGCAGCAGTCCGTGCAACATGACCAGTGCTGCCAGCTGGGAGTACCTCGGCCGATTATTAACACCAGCCGATGCCCAGGCCGCCACCGGCAATGATCATTATCAGGCACCGGCGCTGGTAGAGAATAATGGCAAGACGTATTTAATCGTAACGCCGGTGGATACCACGTCGGGTAATCGCTACAACGGTTGTCGGGTATATGAATTTACGGATGTTAACAGTAACCAATTACGCCGCAGCAACGGCCAATTGATTGAAGTGGCGCGCATTGATGGTGCTAGTGGTACTCACAATGGTGCCTGTGCCGCCTATAGTGGACTGAGCGGTGGTATTTTATTAAGTCAGTTTGAACCCGCGAGCACGCCAGAGACGTTTAATATATATAAAAGCCAGGTGAGCTCGCCTTAGGGAATCCTAATCCTTACCTGGATCCCCTTTCTGCTTCTCAGATCGCCCACATCACCCGCCATCCATTTCTCATCATGCGCGTCACCGCGCAGCGTAAACGAGAAAAAAACAGGCGCAGGTGTTCACACCTGCGCCCGTGGCCAAACCTAATGACTGTCTGCGACCCTATGTTAGATCGGCAAGGCTGACCAGTCGCGTTCGATCGTCGTCTCGTACGCGCTGTCACCGTTCTCGTCGATTTCGAAACGCACGTCGTTTCCGGCATTCGTCTCATCGCCGAGGATTGTGACACGCACGCGGCTGTTGCCGGTGCCTGTTACGGTGATTTGGCCAGCGAACGGACGGACACGATAGGCGTACTGCTGGATTGGCGTGTTGGTCTGTACCGTCACTGATCCACCGATGTCCGTGCTGGCGATTGTGTAGTTGCCAGACGTGCTGTAGATCTGAGTGACGTTGTCGTAGCTGTCGGAGAAGATGAAGCTCGATAATGTGGCGGAGCTGCTGCCTACGGTTATGGAGAAGCTAGAACCGCTGACCGTACTCGTCCAGTCAAAGCCCGAGTACGTGAATGAAATGGAGTAACTGCCCACGAGGCTAAAGTCTGAAAAGCCGGTTACGGAGATCGTTAAGTTACTGCTGAACGTGCCGGAAAAGGCCGTAGCGGTGCCTGTTATGCCGGTCATTGAAACCGACCCGTTTATCATCTCACCCGCGAAATCCGAGCACGCATTGAAAGTGATCGTAATCGACGTGCCGTCATCGGCGGCATTGACCGTCACGTCACCGCTAACGCCGCATGGAATAGTCTGAACAACCCCGGCCAGGCTTTGCGGCGAGCCGAGGAAGGCGCGTGCATGTTTGGCGGCCCCGGCTGAAATGCGGCTGATGGTCCGTGGAGGCACCGACGTATCAATGCTCGTATCCACCCCGACCAACGTACCCGACTCCGATAGGCCCAGTGCGCCCATTAGTGCCGTGGTGCCGACCGACTCGGCATTGGCCGCGGTGATACCAATCGGGATGCTGGGCGGTGTGGGCGCGCCAGATCCGCCACCGCTACCGCCACCGCAAGCGACCAGAGTCGCACTAAACGCTGCAACGGCGACCCATTTCGCTGAACGTCCACACCCAAAGCTACCCAAGCAATTAATCAAGTAATTCCATAAGTAACTCATCTTGAAAGACTCCTAAAATATTTTGATTACTAGGCTCGACTGGACGCGCGGTAAGCCGCAGGTCCGCCTGCCGAACGCCCTGCCTAAAAAGCTTAGACAGTGTTTGATAAAAGTATAGGGTCTATGAGCTGGGGTGACCGCTTATGCTCGTCATCGTTCCAACTGTCCACCGATAACATTACATAACCCCGCACGGCGTAGCGCGAAATCGAAGACCACCTCAAATGCGACCGGCTGGAGCATGGCTTTCTGCGTGTGCACGCGACGTCTGTCATACCGAGCGCCTCGCGACCTTCAGCTGCAAGCGCCGCGGCTTCTGCCCGAGCTGAGGCGCGCGGCGCATGGCCGAAAGCACGCCTTTTGGTACACGAAGTTTTGCCGCATGCGCTCATGCTCCAGTGAGCGCTCTGCTTCCCTTTTCAGCTGAGGTTCCTGCTGTCAATGGGGTTAGACTTGATTGAATGTGCTGTGGCGAGGTTAGTTCTTAACGCCGTAACTCATCCGTCAAATGCTGTTGGTGTTGTAGTGGAAGCGGCAGCGGCAGTCATGTATAGAGATAACCTTCGCGTAGCCGTGCGGCGAATACGAATTTTCCAATAGCATCTCGTGAAATATAGAGTTCAGCCTCTTCCTTCATGTCGGAATTAGAGTAAGCTAATCGCGACCACCCGGTTGATTTTATTATCGTCGTGGCATTATTGGCTTCGATTAGTTGTGGAGAAAAATTTAATTG
>Ga0224512_10001562_pt1 | contig 21935 bp, 17 predicted proteins | sample SF_May12_sed_USG_4_FD_169103 | JGI IMG/M metagenome (GOLD analysis project Ga0224512, IMG submission 169103) | Sediment microbial communities from San Francisco Bay, California, United States - SF_May12_sed_USGS_13 | ecosystem: Environmental > Aquatic > Marine > Sediment | place: USA... | reverse complement strand
GTAGGTAAAATAGCGTGCGTCGCGGGCGATCCGCACCACCGTCGGGTCGATCTCGAAGAAGGTCCAGTCCTGGCCGCGTTGCGCGTAGCAGGCGGTGGCGCCGGCGCCCAGCCCGACCACGCCGACGCGCAGGAACCGCCATGGCGGGAAGCTGCGGAACACCGCACCAAGCGGCCCCCGCCGGTGATAGTAGGTCAGCGGCTGCGACCGCAACTCCGGATCCCGGAACTGCGCGCCATGCACCGTCGTGCCGTGCAGGAGGACGTGCGCATCCGCTGGCTCGGACTGCAGCATGACGCGGTGAACGCCGAAGAAGCTGCGCTCCCGCAGCAGGGTCTTGCGGTGGTACTCGCCCGCGAAACCGGTTTGTGCCAGCACCACCGGCCCTGCCGCCAGCAGCACCCCGAGCCCGAGCGCGAAGCGCAGTGGCCTGTCAATGAGGGCGAAGCCGATGGTTATGCCGACCGCAAGCGAGAAGGTGACGGCGACGACGGCCCGGCCATTATCGTCCGGCCCGTAGTCGAAGGCGAAGGGAAGAGCCAGGGCCGCCGCTGCCAGCCCGGCCGGCTGCAGGATATCGAGCGCCAGCGCCCGCCGCCCGCCAATCGCGTTCCACGGTCGCAGCAGCGCGACGGCGGCGATCAGCAGCGGGTATTCCAGCACCGTATCGAACAGCAGCGGCGCCAGCACCGCGTTGAACAGGCCGCCCAGCACGCCGCCGACCGCCATCCACAGGTAGAACTCGGTCAGGTGCAGGGCCGCCGGTCGCCGTGCGGCGAGTTCGCCGTGGCAGGCGGTGGCGATGAAGAAAAAGGCGACGAGATGGATCAGGATTTCGCCCCACGGCCCGGTGATATCCCAGGACATCACCACCGCCAGCACGATCAGCGCCGGGATCTGCAGGGCCAGCATCCGCTTGTGCGGCAGCAGCGGCCGGCGCGCGAAGACGATGACGAAAGTAAGCAGATAGAGGGTCAGCGGCAGGACCCAGAGCAGCGGTACCGCGGCGAGGTCAGTGGAGATGTGCAGCGTCGTGCCCAGCATCAGGCTGGACGGCGCGAAGGCCAGCGCGATCCACCACAGCCGCCGCCGCCAGTCGATGTCGGGCGACAGCGTCAGGCCTTCGCCTTGCGCGCCCGGCGGGTCGGTAACATGGCGCCGCCACATCGCATAGCCGCACAGACCGATCGATAGCACAAGAACCGCATAGCCGCCGGTCCAGGCGAGGCCCTGCTGGCCCAGGCGCAGCGCCGGCTCGGCCAGCACCGGATAGCCGAGCAGCGCGGCGATGCTGCCGATATTGCTGGCGCCGTAGAGGAAATAGGGGTTGGCGGAGTCGGCGTGCCCGCTATGGGCGAACCAGCGCTGCAGCAGCGGCGCCGTGGCCGAAACGGCGAAGAAGGGCAGGCCGATCCCGGCCGCCATCAGGGCGAGCTGCCAGCCCGCGGGCATCGCCTCCACAGGCGGCGTCCAGCCCTGCGGCAGCGCCACCGGCAGCGCGACGAAGGCAACCAGCAGAAGGACGCCGTGCAGCAGCGACTGGCGCTTCAGCCCGAGCCAGCGGATCGACAGATGGGCGTACAGATAGCCTGCCAGCAACGCCGCCTGGAAGAACAGCATCGCGGTGATCCAGACTGCCGGCGCACCGCCCAGCAGCGGCAGCATCAGCCGCGCATAGAGCGGCTGCACCCAGAACAGCAGCAGCGCGCTCAGCCCCAGCGTGATCGTGAATAGCGGCAGCATCCCGTCCTACCTCATACGCTCGTCGTCCGGATTTCCGGCCCCGAAATCGGTGGCCGGCTTGAACGCCCTTACGATATTCACGTGATCGTCGGTCCACAGCGGGGCATCTGTGCCGCGCAGTAATTTCCAGCGTAAGTCGGGTGCCAGTTCCATGATGTCGTCCGGGCGCCGCGCCATGACGGCCCATTTCGAGTAGAGCCGCAGCGTCAACAGCCTTTCCTGTCGTTCGGGTGCGTCAACCCGCACGAAGCCAAAGAATCCGGCTTCCGCGGCGATGCGGCCGACGACCAGCTCCAGGTCGAGGAATTGGTTCGAGATGTGGACCGCGAGCACGCCGCGCCGGGAGAGCTTGCGCCGGTACAGGCGGAAGGCTTCCACCGTCAGCAGGTGCACCGGGATGGCATCGGACGAAAATGCGTCCAGCACCAGCAGGTCGAAACTCCCGTCCGGCACGCGCTGTAGCGACAGCCGGGCGTCGCCCAGCACCACCGTTGCGTCGGGCTTGCAGTCGGCAAGATAGGTGAAATAGCGCGCGTCGCGGGCGATCCGCACCACCGTCGGGTCGATCTCGAAGAAGGTCCAGTCCTGGCCGCGCCAGGCATAGCAGGCGGTGGCGCCGGTCCCCAGGCCGATCACGCCGACGCGCGGGAACCGCCACTGTGGGAACCCGTTGAAGATGGCGCCCAGCGGACCTTCCGAGTGATAATAGGTCAGCGGCCTTCGGCGCGCCGCCGGTCTCAGGAACTGAGCGCCATGCACCGTTGTGCCATGCAGCAGCAGGTGGGCCGCGAACGGTCCGGGCTGTAGCAAGACACGGTGCACGCCGAAGAAGCTGCGCTCCGTGAGGATCGTGTTGCGCAGTATCCCGCCCGCCTGCCCGCCCTGGCCCAGCACCACCGGCCCGGCCACCAGCAACACCCCGAGCCCGAGCGCGAAGCGCAGCGGGCGGCCCATGAAGGCGAAGGCGGCGGTCGCGCCGACCGTGACGACGTAGGCGCCCACCACCGTTGCCGTGCCCGCACCGCCCGCGCCCCACTCGAAATAGAGCGGCATGGCGATAGTGACCGCCGCCATGCCGGCCGGAAACACGAAATCCAGCGCAAGTGATCCCGGCCCGCCGCCCGCCTTCCACGGCCGCAACAGCGCGACGGCGGCGATCATCAGCGGGTATTCCAGCACCGTATCGAACAGCAGCGGCGCCAGCACCGCGTTGAACACGCCGCCCAGCACGCCGCCGACCGCCATCCACAGGTAGAACTCGGTCAGGTGCAGGGCCGCCGGTCGCCGTGCGGCGAGTTCGCCGTGGCAGGCCAGCGCGATGAGGAAGAAGGCGGCCAGACGGATCGCGATCCCGCCCAGCGGCCCGGCCGCGTCCCACGACATCGCGACCGCCAGCCCGACCAGCGCCGGGACCTGCAGGACCAGCAGCCAGCGTTGCGGCAGCAGCGGCCGGCGTGCGAAGACGATGACGAAAGTAAGCAGATAGAGAGCCAGCGGCAGGACCCAGAGCAGCGGTACCGCGGCGAGGTCGGTGGAGATGTGCAGCGTCGTGCCCAGCATCAGGCTGGATGGCGCGAAGGCCAGCGCGATCCACCACAACCGCCGCCGCCAGTCGATGTCGGGCGACAGCGTCAGGCCCTCGCCTTGCGCGCCCGGCGGGTCGGTAACGTACCGCCGCCACATCGCATAGCCGCACAGACCGATCAGCGCGATCAGCGCGGCGTAGAGGCCGGTCCAGGCGAGGCCCTGCTGGCCCAGCCGCAGCGCCGGCTCGGCCAGCACCGGGTAGCCGAGCAGCGCGGCGATGCTGCCGATATTGCTGGCGCCATAGAGGAAATAAGGGTTGGCGGAGTCGGCGTGCCCGGTATGGGCGAACCAGCGCTGCAGCAGCGGCGCGGTGGCCGAGACCGCGAAGAACGGCAGGCCGATCCCGGCCGCCATCAGGGCGAGCTGCCAACCCACCGGCATCGCGCTGGCCGGCGGCGTCCAGCCCTGCGGCAGCGCCACCGGCAGCGCGACGAAGGCAACCAGCAGAAGGACGCCGTGCAGCAGCGACTGGCGCTTCAGCCCGAGCCAGCGGATCGACAGATGGGCGTACAGATAGCCCGCCAGCAGCGCCGCCTGGAAGAACAGCATCGCGGTGATCCAGACTGCCGGCGCACCGCCCAGCAGCGGCAGCATCAGCCGCGCGTAGAGCGGCTGAACCCAGAACAGCAGCAGCGCGCTCAGCCCCAGCGTGATCGCGTATAACGGCAGCATCCCTTGTCCCTCGCGGGTTGCCCCGCAGTCTTGCGCGCGGCGATGATACGCATTGCACGACCATCCACGTAGCGAAATCAGCCGGCGCGTCGCGCACCCGGTGGAACAACCCCATGCAAAGGCGTTTTCTGCGGGTTTCAGCGGTGATTTGACCCCCGCCGCCCTTGCCCGTTCGGGGCGCAGGGGCTATACCGCCAGGCAGGCGGCGCAACAGCCTAAACAGGAGGCGAGCACCATGGCCGAAGACCGCTTTTCCGCACTCGTGCTGACCGAATCAGACGGCAAGGTCGCCGGCGAGATCAAGACACTTTCGGACGCCGACCTGCCGGACGGCGACGTCACCGTCCGCGTCGAATATTCCGGCGTCAACTACAAGGACGGGCTGATCCTGAACGGGTTGGGCCGGCTGGTGCGCGACTATCCGCACGTGCCGGGTATCGATTTCGCCGGCACCGTCGAGGAGTCGCACCATGCCCGCTACAGGGAAGGCGACCAGGTGGTGCTGACCGGCTGGCGCGTCGGCGAGGCCCATTGGGGCGGGCTTGCCGGCAAGGCGCGGGTCAAGGGCGACTGGCTGGTGGCGCTGCCCAAGCGGCTCGATGCGCGCCAGGCCATGGCGGTCGGCACCGCGGGCTTCACCGCGATGCTCTGCGTGCTGGCGCTGGAGGATCACGGCGTGACGCCGGCCTCCGGCAAGGTCATCGTCACCGGCGCCGCCGGCGGTGTCGGTTCGGTCGCCATCGCGATCCTCGCCAAGCTCGGCTACGAGATCGCCGCCGTCACCGGCCGTACCGACACGCACGATTACCTCAAATCGCTCGGTGCCGCGGAAATCGTCGGCCGCGAGGCGCTGTCCGAGCCGTCGGGCAAACCGATGGAGAGCGCCGTGTGGGCCGGCGCGGTGGACACCGTGGGCGGCACGACGCTGTCGCGGCTGATCGGCCAGATGGCGTATGGCGCGCCGATCGCGGCCTGCGGTAACGCCGGCGGCATCAAGATCGAGACCAACGTGCTGCCCTTCATCCTGCGCGGCGTCAAGCTGCTCGGCGTCGATTCGGTCATGCAGCCCTATGAGGACCGCCTGCGCGCCTGGGAGCGCATCGGCCACGACCTGCCGATGGACAAGCTGGAGGCGATGATCGAGGAGATCGGCCTCGTCGGCGCGATGGCGGCCGGCGGCCGGATCCTCAAGGGCCAAGTCCGCGGCCGCACGGTGGTCAAGCTGTCCTGACGCCAGCTGGCGCCATGGCGCCAGATTTGGTACAGCAACGCCCGCCAGGCACCGAGCGATCTCACCCATCGAGACGGCTGCTGGCGCAGCCTCCTCAGGGTGAGGGCACAAGCGCTGGGGCCTCAGCACGGAGATCTTTGCACGGATGCGATCTGGCGGGGAAAGCCGTGATTCTCACGTACTCGCCTTACCCACGCATGCCTCATCCTGAGCCTGTCGAAGGGTGTGTCCGCAAGGCAAATGCGGCTGTCGAGAGCACTGTTTTTCAATGGCTTCCGCCGATGCGGGGCGCTCTCATACGCATCCTTCGACAGGCTCAGGATGAGGCGTTTGTGACAACGCAAGCAGAACAGACACAGCCATTGCAGCATTCGCAGGCATCCGTGCAAAGGTCTCCAGGATGAGGACACGAATGCTGGAGCCTCATGCTGAGGAGCCCCGAAAGGGGCGTCTCGAAGTATGAGGTCGCTCGGTGTTGCCGTCTTCCGTTGCGCCTCGGTCCATCGACCGCCGGAACCCGAAAACGGGTCTGGCGCGCGCGGCGTCCCGCCATTAGGCTGGCGCCGCAATTCGGCCCCGACCCCTTTTTCTTCAAGAGGCATCCCATGCGCGATTTCGAAGTTCCCGGGCGGTCGTGCGTCCATGCGGTCAACGGCTTGGCTGCGACCTCCCACCCGCTTTCCACCGGCGCCGCGCTGGATGTGCTCAAGGACGGCGGCAACGCCATGGATGCGGCGATCTGCGCCGCGGCGGTGCAGGCGGTGGTGGAGCCGCAATCGACCGGCATCGGCGGCGACGTCTTCGCGCTGATGTGCCCGAGGGGGACTGCCGAGGTGATCGCCTACAACGGCTCCGGCCGCGCGCCGGCCGCCGCCACGGTCGACTGGTACCGCGACCGGGGCATCGATGCGATCGTCCAGCACAGCCCGCATTCGGTGACCGTGCCCGGGGCGATCGAGGCGTGGTGCACGCTCAGCCGCGACCACGGCCGGATGGGGCTGGACCGGCTTCTCGCCCCGGCGATCCACTACGCGGCCGAGGGCTATCCGGTGCACGCGCGCGTCCGCTATGACTGGCAGAGCGCGGCCGGGACCGTCTCGTGGGATGCCGACGCCAAGGCGGTGTTCCTGCCCGGCGGCGCGGTGCCGGCGGAAGGCGCGCTGCATTATCATCCGAAGCTGGCCGAAACCCTGAGGACCGTCGCCGAGCAGGGCCGCGAGGGCTTCTATTCGGGCGCCGCGGCCGAGGCCATGGCGGCCAAGCTGCGGGCCCTGGGCGGCCTGCACACGACAGCCGATTTCGCCGCCGCCGCGGGCGACTACGTCACGCCGATCACCACCGACTACCGTGACTATACCGTCCACCAGATCCCGCCGAACAACCAGGGCGTGACGGCGCTGATCATGCTGAACATCCTCGAGGGCTTCGAGCTTGCGCAGTATCATCCGCTGTCGGCCGAGCGCACGCATCTCGAGATCGAGGCCGGGCGGATCGCCTTTGCCGTGCGCGATACCGCGATCTCCGACCCCGGCACCCTGCAGGTGTCGCCGGACCAGCTCGTCTCGAAGGACTGGGCGGCGGCGCTGCGCGCCAACATCTCGCTCGACCGCGCCATGTCCGACATCCCGGAACTCGGCCTGAAGACGTCGGACACCGTCTATATCAGCGTCGTCGACAGGGACCTCAACGCGGTCAGCTTCATCAACTCGATCTATCATTCCTTCGGCAGCGGCATCCTGTGCCCGAAGACCGGCGTGCTGTTCCAGAACCGCGGCGAGTCGTTCCGGCTCGACCCCGCCCATCCCAACTGCATCGGCCCAAACAAGCGGCCGCTGCACACCATCATGCCCGGCATGCTGACCCGCGGCTCGCAAGCGGTGGCGCCCTATGGCGTGATGGGCGGCGACTACCAGCCCTACGGCCACACCCGGGTGCTGACCAACGTCATCGACTACGGCCTCGACGCGCAGGCCGCGATCTCGATGCCGCGCGTGTTCGCGACCGGCAGCCAAGTCAATATCGAGAAGACCTTCCCGGCGGAAACCTATGACGGGCTCAAGGCCCGCGGCCACGCCCTCAACTTCGCCCCGGCGCCGCTCGGCGGCGGCCAGATGATCGTCATCGACCGCGAGCACGGCGTGCTGTCGGCCGGCTCCGAGCACCGCAAGGACGGCTGCGCGCTGGGGTTCTGAGGGGCTTGGGCAAGGCGGCGCGACCTCATGCTTCGAGACGCCCCCTTTTCGCGGCTCGCACACGCCGCCGTTCGGCGGCTGCTCGACGCGGCGGGGCTCCTCAGCATGAGGCTCCAATATCTTTGCCCTCGTACTTCATGAGGCTCCAATATCTGTGTCCTCATGCTGAGGAGGCTGCGCAGCAGCCGTCTCGAAGTATGAGGCCGCTCCGCGACGCGGTTGCCAACGCCCCCACCCCTGACCTGGATCAAGGCGCCGCCGGTCGCAACCCGCTAGGCATGTCCGTGGGATCGCGCGGCAGCGGAAGGGGTGTGGCATGACGTTCAAGATCTTCCCGAAGAGCGGCGACTGGTGGTTCTGGCTGGTCACCTGGGCGTTGATCCTCGCCGCGCTTGCGGGCTTGACGCCGGCCTATTACGGGGTGGTCGCCGTCAGCCTCGCCAATGCCGCCGCCAAGGCCAACCGGAAGCGCAGCCTCACCGCCTTCGCGGTGCAGACCCGCATCGTCTATCTGGCGCTCACCCTGCCCGGCCTGTGGCCGGAGGTGCGCTTCTGGTGGTACCTCGCGATGTTCGCCGGCACCACCCTGGTGGTCTTCTTCGACCGCTGCACCATCGCGCTGGTCCTCAAGAAGGCGCCGTGGAACAGGGACCGGCCGCTGCTGCTGAACTGAGCGCGGCGCCGCCCGAAAATCGGGCGTACCCCCGCCGGCACGGGGGTTAGCCCGCCGCGCGTTCGGGATGCGCTCACGGATGACGGCTTCGCGTCGGTTCCAGACACTCGGTGCGATATCTGCGCGCACCGAATCTTGGTCGTACCATTTGATCTGCCTCATGGTCTTCGCGGCGCCGAGCTTCTAGATTTTGGGTGGCGGCGAGGGTGTAGTCGTGGGCAGCCTGGCTTTGCGAGTCCAACACGCTGCCCCACGCATCGGCAATGTGGGGCCACGCGAAATAGCAAGCCGGTGACCGGCACCGAGCTGTCCCAAGCCAGGAGGGCCATTGCATGTCCTCGCTCCTGAAGGTGACGACTTCGGTCCTGCGCAGGCTGCCGCGAGCCGCAATTCCTGCTGTGTTTGTTGTCGCCGCAGTGTCCGTTTCCGCCGTCGCGCAGACTGCTACGGGCGAGACGGTGACGTCGGCAAGTCCGGTCAGCGGGTGGTCGGCGCAGCTCGATACGATTGCGGCGAGGCTGGGCGAGCCGAAGCTCTCGGATGACTCGCTTCGCGAACTGCGGAACGCGCTTGAGGTCGTTCGGCGGCAGGCGCGGGCGTGGGTCGCCGAAGAAGCCCCCAAAGTTAAGGACGTTCTGACGGAGATCGCGGCGCTCGGACCGCCACCGGCGGAGGGGCAGGAGGCCGAGGCCGAAGGTATTGCCGCGAAGCGCAGGGCGTTAAAAGGCCAGTCGGCGGAACTCGAAGGACCCGTCAAGGAGGCCGAGGTTTTGATCGGGCGGGCCAGCCGGCTGATCGGCGATGTGGCAGAGATCCGACGCAAACGGTTCGCCGATCGTATCCTGGCGAGAGGAGCGTCTCCGCTCAGCCCGTCGGTATGGTCGCGCGCGCTGCCGGAAATCTCATCGATCAGCGGGGAAATCAGGCGGGAAGTCGTTTCCTTTTTGCGGTCGCAGCGGTTCTGGGCGAACCTGTGGAGCGCCGCCCCTTCGATCATCGTTGCGATTGTCGTCGCAATTGCTCTCGTGTGGCCGGCGCGCCGTTGGCTGCTGCGGCGTTTTGGCCGGGACCCCTCCGTCGCGCGGCCGACATTCATGGAGGCCGCCAGAGCGACGCTTGTCGTAGCTGCCGCGCAGGCGCTGTTTCCCACGGGGGCTGCCGCGCTGATCTATCTTGTCATCCTCGGCGAGCAACTCCTGAGTGAGCCTGGAGAGGACGTCGCACAGGCGATCCTCGTAGGATTCATCCTCTTTACCTGGACGCTCGCCTTCTTCCGCGCCTCATTGTCGCCGAGACAGCCGGCATGGCGCATTATTCCCGTCCCCAACAGATTCGCACGCGGCATCAGGCCGATCATCATCGGACTCGCCCTGGTCTTCGCTGCCGATATCGTTCTCGCCGAGATTGTGGCGGTATATGGCGGGCGCCTCGCCGTTACGATCATCCGCGACTACTTGATTACCGTCATCGTCGCGGCACTGCTTCTCGTACTCCTGCTGCGACAGCGGATGTGGATGCCGGAGGATCCGCCCGACGCAACGCCGCGCTGGCGGGTCATTCGTGTATTGCTGGCGACTGGTCTTGCGACCCTGCCGATTGTCGGGGGGCTGGGCTATGTCGTCCTGGCCAGGTTCGTCGCGACCCAGACGGTGTTGACCGGTGGCCTGATCCTTCTCGTGCTGTTTCTGCGCCGGCTCGGCCGCGAGTTCATCAACCAGGCCGTGTCAACGGAGACCTGGCTCGGCACATGGCTTCGCGCAAATCTGCATATCGACGATGAGGGCGCGCGGCACATCCAGTTCTGGGTCGGGCTTGCCTACGATCTCGTTCTGCTCATGTGCGGCCTCGTAATCGGCCTGTTCGTGTGGGGCGCCGATCGCAAGGACGTATCAGAGTGGGTCTACCAGGCGCTGTTCGGGTTCCAGATCGGGCAGATTCGCGTCTCTCTGGTCGATCTGGCGGTAGCGACGCTGGTCTTCGTCGGCTTGATCGTCCTTACGCGATTCATTCGGCGTCTGCTGGTGGAACGAGTCCTGCCGCAGACCCGCCTCGATCCAGGCGTCCGACACTCGATCGGCACGGCCACGGGCTACGTCGGTATCTTGATTGCTGCGGCGGCCGGCATCTCGGCGCTCGGCCTCGACCTGTCCAATCTGGCGATCCTTGCCGGCGCCCTGTCGGTGGGTATCGGCTTTGGGCTGCAGAATGTCGTCAACAATTTCGTGTCCGGGCTGATCCTGCTGGTCGAGCGACCGATCAAGGTTGGTGACTGGGTGGTGGTGGGCAGCGATCAGGGCTATGTGAAGCGCATAAAGGTGCGGGCGACGGAAATCCAGACATTCGACCGCGCGAGCGTATTCATTCCCAATTCCAAGATCATCTCGGAATCCGTAATCAACTGGACGTATGCCGACAAGATGGGCCGTGTGATCATTCCCGTGGGTGTGGCATACGGCTCGAATACCGGCGAGGTTCGGGAAGTTCTGCTGGAGATCGGCAAATCCCACCGCGAAGTCCTGAAGAACCCGGCGCCAGCGGCTGTCTTCCGGGGATTCGGCGACAGTGCGCTGAACTTCGAGTTGCGGTGTTATCTCGATAACGTGGAACGGACTGTTGCAGTCACCAGCGATCTATGCTTCGCGATCGACGATGCCTTCCGGCGCCACGGTATCGCAATTCCGTTCCCGCAGCAGGACGTCTACGTCAAGCAACTCCCCGGGTCGCGGGCGCGCGAGCGCGCCGAACCGGAGGAAGATGCTCCAACCACACAGAATATCGAGGTGGAGGCTTAGTTGGGTCTCCGGTTGGCCGGCTCCGAGCGCCGCAAGGACATGCGCATTCCCCGAATTCCGGAGCACAAGGCAGTGTGCCATGCCCGGATGACGGTTGCGTGCTCACGCGTGCGCGGTAGAATGCCTTTCAAGCACCAACGAAGCGTGCGGCAAGAACGTTCTTCGGCAGGCGCAAGACAGGGAGATTTCCATGAACACGAAACTTCACGGCAGGATGTGGCTGTTGGCGGCCGCGGCCACGGTGGCGGCCACCGGGCTCGCGCGGGCCGACACGACCGACCAGAAATGGCAGGACACGGTCCGGGTCGCGAAAACGGGCGACCACTGCGTCGACGATCGGAACTGCTTCAATCGTTACCACTATGCGATCAAGCCCGCCGCCAGAGCCAAACCCGGCCAGATGATCGTCTTCGAGACGCGCGACGCGCTGGACAGCGACCTGAAGCTGGACTCGGTTCCGGCCGACGTGACCGCGGTCGACCTCAACCTCGTGCATCCGATGACCGGGCCGGTCCATATCGAAGGGGCGCGGCGCGGCGACGTGCTGGTCGTCGAGCTGGTCGACATAGCGCCGGACGAATACGGCTATACGGTGATCGTGCCCGGCTTCGGCTTCCTGCGCGACATCTATACCGAGCCCTATGTGGTGAACTGGAAGCTGACCCGCCTGGCGGCCACGTCCGAGCAGATGCCGGGCGTGCGGGTGCCGATGGCGGCGTTCATGGGCTCGGTCGGCGTGCTGCCGGGCGAGCCGGAGGCCAGGGCCTGGCTGGCGCGCGAGAGCAATCTGGGCGCGGTCGGCGGCGTCGCGCTGCCGCCGCAGCCCGTGGGCGCGCTTCCCGCCGATGTCTGCGGGCCCAACGGCAGCGGCAAGGATCTGTGCCTGCGCACCATCCCGCCGCGCGAGAACGGTGGCAACATGGACGTGCAGCAGATGCAGATCGGCACCCGGTTGATGCTGCCCTGCTTCATCGACGGCTGCGGGCTGTTCGTCGGCGACGTGCACTACGCGCAGGGCGATGGCGAGGTCTCCGGCACCGCGATCGAGATGGGCGCCGTGGTCACCGTCCGCACCGCGATCCTCAGGGGCAAGGGCAGGGACATCACCTCGCCGCATTTCGAGGGCGGCGCGCAGCTCAAATACATCGCCCCCGCCAGGTTCTATGCCACCGTCGGCTTCCCGCTGAAAGCGAGCGGCACGATTCCGCCCACACACACCTATATCGATGGTGAGCGGATCGCCAGCCTCGAGAACCTGTCGGAGGATCTGTCGCTGGCGGCGCGCAACGCGCTGCTCGAGATGATCGCCTATCTGAAGCGCGAGAAGGGGCTGAACAGCGAACAGGCCTATATCCTGTCCAGCGTCGCCGTCGACCTGGTGGTCGGGCAGGTGGTCGACGTGCCGAACTACACGGTGTCGGCGATCATCGACCTCGACGTATTCGAGGGTGACGACGAGTAGGACGACGGGTCCGTCGGTGATGTTCATGAAACGGCGAATCTTCGTCCGCTTCGCGGTGGCGGGTACCGCGTGGTTCGCGCTCAGCGGCCACACGCCGTACCGCCACTGGACGATCTACCGCCAAAAGCACCTGCTGATCGGCGCCTGCAAGACGGACCCGCCGAGCTATCCTCTTGCAGAGCGGATTGCCGGGACGCTGGTCCGCCATCTGCCGGAGAGCAGCGCCAGGGCCAGCCGCGCACCGGACCAGCGCCGCGTTGCCAGCCTTTTGGCGTCGGACCAGTGGCAGGTCTCCGTCATGCGGCGGCAGGACGCCGCCGATCTTGCCGCCGGCCGCGGCCTGTTCGAGACGACCGGCGCGGTGCCGCTCAACAGCCTGTTCGCGATGGGCGGGCACCTGCTGGTCTGCCGGCCCGATTTTCCGGACCGGCATGGCTGGCTCGTCACCGCCACCCTGACAAAGAACGCCGCCGATATCCCGGACGGCACCGCGCCGGAGCATGGGGTCATCCCGGCACATCCCGGCGCGCTCGCCTATGCGGCTGGCAAGCCCCTACCGCCCGGCCCCGCAGCCGGGGAAACCGGGCCGGAAGCGGACCACGGGCATCCGCATTAGGCAGCGCTGCCGCCCTCAGTCCGGCACTGCCGCCGCGTTTTTTGCAATGATCGCGAAGCGGTCGGCGAGGGCGGTCAGCGCGGCGCGATGGAGGTCGGCGGCCTTCAGGGTGCCGCCGTCGGGGGCCGGCAGGTCGCGGGTCGCGCAGGCGGCGGCCGGGATCGTCACGCGGTAGCCGTGGTCGAGCGCGGCGCGGGCGGTCGAGCTGACGCAGAGATGGGTCATGAAGCCGGCGACGATGAGCTGCGTGCGGCCAGCCGCCTCCAGCTGCTCGGCGAGGTCCGTGTCGGCGAAGGCGTTCGGCAGCGGCTTCTGCACCACCGGCTCGGCGCATTCGGGTGCGGCCTCGCGCATGATATGGCCGCGCTCGGCCTCGAGGTCGAAGGCGCCGCCGGGCCGGCCCTTGTGCTGCACATGGACGACCGGCGCGCCGGCCGCGCGCGCCCGCGCCAGCAGCGCCGCGATCTCCCGCACCGCGGCGTCGACGCCGGCCAGCGGCAGCGCGCCCGAGCGGTATTCGTTCTGCGCGTCGATCACGACGAGCGTCGATTCGGAGAGCTTCGAGGGCGCGAGATCGGCCCCGGCCATCTGCAGCAGGGTCTTCGGCGCGTCGCTCATGCGGACGGTCTCCCGAGTTTCAAGGGCTCGCACTATTGGCCCCGGGCAATATGCATGCGTCAAGGACGTTATTGAACCACAGAGACACATGAGGCACAGAGGGAAGATCGAGTCTGCTGACACAGTCTTCTGTCGTCATCGCGAGGCTGCGAAGCAGCCGTGGCGATCCAGAAAAGCGCCGGTTCCCGCGCCGATCTGGATTGCCGCGTCGGCCGTTGGCCTCCTCGCAATGACGAAAAACGGGTTTGTCACCGGCCTGAAGCTTCATTTCCTCTGTGGTTTGCCTTCCCTCTACCCGTTCAGCACGCGCACCGGCTTGCCGTCGAGCCAGGCGGCGATGTCCTCGACGGCCTGGGTGTACATCAGGGTCAGGTTCTCGCGGGTAACGTACCCCATATGCGGGCTCAGCACGGTGTTCGGGGCGCGGCGCAGGGGATGGTCGGCGGGCAGCGGCTCGGTGTCGTAGACGTCGATCGCGGCGCCCGCGATCGTGCCGCCGTTCAGCGCCTCCAGCAGCGCCGCCCCGTCGACGATCGGCCCGCGCGCGGTGTTGACCAGCAGCGCGCCCTTCTGCATGAGTTCCAGTTCGCGCGCGCCGATCAGCCCCCGCGTGCCCTCGTTCAGCACGACATGGATGGTGACGATGTCCGCCGTCGCGAGCAGCTCGTCCAGCTCCACCCGTCGCGCGTCCTGCCCGGCCGCGTCCGCCGCGGTAAGATTGCGGCTCCACGCCACCACGTCCATGTGGAAGGCGTTGGCGAAACGGGCCACCTGCCTGCCCTGCTTGCCGAGGCCGATGATGCCGAGGGTGCGCCCGTAAAGGCTCTGCCCGACGCGGGTCTGCCAGCCGCCCTCGGCCATGGTTTGCGCATCGTGCGGGATGTTGAGCGACAGCGCCAGGATTAGCCCCCAGGTCAGCTCCGCCGCAGGATAGGGCAGCAGCTCGGTGCCGCAGACCGCGATGCCGTGCTCCCCGGCCGCCGCCATGTCGATCGAGAAGTTGCGCATGCCGGTGGTGACCAGCAGCTTGCAGGCCGGCAGGCGCTTGAACAGCGCCGCCGGGAACGGCGTGCGCTCGCGCATCGCGACGATGACCGGGAAATCGGCGAGCGCCGCGGCCGTGGCATCGATGTCCGCAAAGGCCTCGTTGAACACCACCGGCTCGGCGCGGCCGGCCAGTGGCGACCAGTCGGCCAGCGTCAGGGCGACATTCTGGTAATCGTCGAGAATGGCAACGCGCGTCGTCATCTGGCAATCCTCGAAATTGGTATTTGCGTTGCAGCGCAACGGCTTGCGCGGCCCCCGGTTTCGCTGCGGGATGTCGTAGCGTAAACAATTGCTGTCGCGATTTCGAGAGTGTCAAGGCCCCGATGCGGCACATTATCGAGCGTGCGGGACTGCGGATCGGCCGAATAGCGGCAATCCGCCTTATTTTTGAGAGGGTTGGGCCATGGCGGCCGATGGCGACGATCTTGATCTGAATTCGCTGAGCGACGACGAACTCGTCGAGCAGATGTGGGAGGATCTCTACGACGGCCTCGCGGACGAGACCGTCGAGGGCACCAATATCCTGCTCGGCCGCGGCTGGACCCCCTATGACGTCCTGACCAGGGCGCTGGTCGAGGGCATGCGGATCGTCGGCATCGATTTCCGCGACGGCATCCTGTTCGTGCCGGAAGTGCTGATGGCGGCCAATTCCATGAAGGCCGGCATGGCCATCCTGCGGCCGCTGCTGGCCAAGACCGGCGCGCCCAAGGTCGGCAAGATGGTGATCGGCACGGTCAAGGGCGACATCCACGACATTGGCAAGAACCTCGTCGCGATGATGATGGAAGGGGCCGGTTTCGAGGTCGTCAATCTGGGGATCAACAACCCGGTCGAGAAATACCTCGCGGCGCTGGAGGAGCACCAGCCCGACATTCTCGGCATGTCGGCGCTGCTGACCACCACCATGCCGTACATGAAGGTCGTGATCGACGCGATGGTCGAAAAGGGCATCCGCGACGACTATATCGTCATGGTCGGCGGCGCGCCGCTGAACGAGGAGTTCGCCGAGGCGATCGGCGCCGACGCCTACTGCCGCGACGCCGCGGTGACGGTGGAGATGGCCAAGGACCTGATCGCCCGCCGCCATAACCGCCCGCCGGCATAGGGCATACGGCCTCCCGGGCGGCCGCCATGCTTGCCGCATCGAACAGAACCACAGAGATACAGAGGCAGAGAGGGATTGGTGGATCCCACTGGGGCGCCGTGCCGCCCGCAAGGGCGGTCGATAAAGGGGATAAGGGGATACGGGGGGATGGGGGGATATCCTCGTATCGCCGGGGCACTCCCCGTGATCCCCATTCATCCCCATATCTCCTTATCAATCGCCCAGGCGGGCGGCAGGGTGTTGTGGGAGAGATGTCGGGATGGAGCCACAGTTGAACGCCGCGCCGAGGACGCTGCTGATCGCCTGCGGGGCGCTGGCGCGCGAGATGCTGGCGCTGATCGAGGCCAATGGCTGGACCCACCTGACCCTCGAATGCCTGCCCGCCAAGCTGCATAACCGGCCGGAAAGGATACCCGAAGCGGTGCGCGGCAAGATCCGCGAGAAGCGCGCGGCCTACGACACCATCTTCGTCGCCTATGCGGATTGCGGCACCGGCGGCCTGCTCGACAAGGTGCTGGCGGAGGAGGGCGTTGCGCGGATCGCCGGCCCGCACTGCTATTCCTTCTATGCCGGCGCCGATACGTTCGATGCGCTGCACGACGAGGAGCCGGGCAGCTTTTACCTCACCGACTACCTCGCCCGCCATTTCGACACGCTGATCATCAAGGGCATGGGGCTGGACCGCTACCCGCAGCTGATGGCCGACTATTTCGGCAACTACCGCCGCCTCGTCTATCTCGCGCAGACGGAGGACGAGGCCCTGCAGGAAAAGGCGAAACAGGCCGCCGAAACGCTCGGCCTCGCCTACGAATACCGCTTCACCGGCTATGGCGAGCTGACGGCGTTCATGGCCGGCGCGGCGGGGGAATAAACGCGAACGCGCGCGGTTGTCAGAGGCTGTCCGGCTTCGTGATCATGCCCCGGTCGTGGGGCCACTCGGGGTCGATGACCATGTCGCGGTCGTCGGGGATGTCGGGGACGATCGCGAAATCGTCCTTTTCCTCGGGCGCCTGCCGGAACAGGGGCAGCTCGAAAATCTGGTCGAGCCCCTCGGGACAGGGGATTTGCACCACGCCCTTGCCGTGCAGCCGCAGCTCGACGCACGGCTCATCGGTCCCCGCCAGCGCGGGGGACCCGGCGGCGGTCAGTCCCACGAGCACGAAAACGGCGTCGAATATCGGGCGCATCGATCTCATGCAGCGCTCCGTCCCATGATATTCGCGCATCAGGATAGCAGAAATACGGCGCCGAATTATGGCAACGCGGCTTACGGCCGCTCGCTCCGGTTGGTTACGCGCCATTCGCCGGCGCGGCGCTCCAGGGTGTAGGAGATCGCGACGAACCCCGGGTGGACGAAGAGGGGCTCGTTGCCGGGCGACGTGTTGCCGCCCTCTTCGCCGGGGCGGGTGCCCGGCTCCCACTGCGTCACTTCCATGGTCTCGACGATGACGAAGATCGCCCCCGGTGTCGCCGGTTCCGGCGGCAGCCAGCGGCGGATCCGCCGGACGGAATAGATCACGGTCGCACCTTCGGGCCGGAAATGCCGGCCTTCGACGCGGCCCGCCTTCGCGCACAGATCGGCGTCGTTGCGCACCCGGCATGCGATATGGGTTTCCACCGTGCAGACCGGCGAGCGCGTGTCGCCGATGCAGCGGCTGGCTGCGCGGCGGCCGTCGATCAGGCGCATCATGGGCTGCCAGGAGGCCCGGCCCATCCGCCAGCCTCCGGCTTCGCGGTGCACCGTGTAATTCATGCGCCGCCAGCCGCCCTCGGGCCACGACAGTCCGTCCGTCGAATGGAAGCGTATGCCGATGGTGGCCCTGACCTCGCCCGCGTCGATGTGGAGTATGTCCTCGATCCGGTACGCGGCCGCCTCGGCGTCGAGCACGGCGAACGGGTCGGGGCCCGTCCGGCCGCCGCGCGAGCGCTCCGCTTCCGCCTCCAGCACCGCGAGGTCGAGCCCGACGGCCGCGCACAGCGACGCCTCGCCGCGGATCCGGCAGGCCAGCAGGGTCTCCACGGCGCAGGAGGGCGTCGCCGGGTCGCCGATACAGGCGCTTGCCGCGTCCGTACGGTCGAGCCACCGGAAATCGGGCGCATCCCCGGCGAAGGCCATGCCGGAGAGGGCGGGAAACGCCGAAATCGCCGCAGCCATGAGCTTCGACGGAGCCATGCGCGATCATAACATGGAAGCGTGCCGGGCCGGCATCCCGGAATTCGCCGAACCGCGCGGAAATCCGGGTTTTCGGGCGTTTCGCCCGCCCGTGTGGCCGCCGTCGCAGGCATTTTGCGACGCATTTACATCAAATCTCGTGGCGCGGTTTCGATGGAAAAGGACGCGCGTTTGCGATAATGGCCGGCGCATAGGGCATATGATTCCGTAATAAGATTACGGGGGCTTGCGATGGATCGCGGCCCCCGTGCGGTCTCCACGGTGATTTGAGAAGGTAGGCGTCATGACCGACACCGTCGTCAGTTCAGCCAGCAAGGAAGTCGTCATCGGCTTCGAGCGACCGTTCTGCGTCATCGGCGAGCGCATCAACCCGACCGGGCGCAAGGCGCTGTCCGTGGAGATGCGCAACGGCGACTACAGCCGGGTCGAGGCGGATGCCGTCGCCCAGGTTCAGGCCGGCGCCCATATGCTGGACGTCAACGCCGGCATCCCGCTGGCCGACGAGCCGGCGATCCTGGCGGAGACCATCAAGCTGGTGCAGGGCCTTGTCGACGTACCGCTGTCGATCGACTCCTCGATCGTCGCGGCGCTGGAGTCGGGCCTGTCGGTCTATCAGGGCAAGGCGCTGGTCAATTCGGTGACCGGCGAGGAGGAGCGGCTCGAGATGGTGTTGCCGCTGGTCAAGAAATACGGCGCGGCGGTGGTCGCCATCTCCAACGACGAGAGTGGCATCTCCGAAGACCCGGACGTGCGCTTCGAGGTTGCCAGGAAGATCGTCGAGCGGGCCGCCGATTACGGCATTTCGGCCGCCGACATCGTCGTCGACCCGCTGGTTATGCCGGTGGGCGCCGTGAACCAGGCCGGCGCGTCGGTGTTCCGGCTGATTCGCCGCCTGCACGACGAGCTCAAGGTCAACACCACCTGCGGCGCCTCGAACATCAGCTTCGGCCTGCCCAACAGGCACGGCATGAACGCCGCTTTCCTGTCGATGGCGATCGGCGCCGGCATGACCTCGGCGATCATGAACCCGCTGCATGCGGAGGAGATGACCGGGATTCGCGGCGCCGACGTGATGATGGGCCACGATCCGGACTGCACCCGCTGGATCCGCAGCTATCGCGAACCCGCGCCCGAAGTCGCCGAGATCGGCGGCATCGGCCGCCGCGGCCGCGAAGGCCGCCGGCGGCGGCGGGCCTGACCGGGGCAAGCCAAAGGTAAGGATACGGGACCATGAGCCATGCATTCGACCGTGACATGCGGGTCCTGACGCCCGAGCAGCAGCGGATCGTCGATTTTCTCGACGGCTTTTCGATCGAGACCACCCCGGGCACGGCGGCCAAGACCGACTCGTACCGCGCACTGTTGGCTGAGGGCACGACGGTCAACGTCACATTCCTGGCGGGTTCCGATTTCGCCGACACGGTGAAGGTCGTAAAGCGCCTGAAAAGTGAGGGCATGCGGCCGGTGCCGCACATCGCCGCGCGCAGCGTGCCGTCCCGCGCGCAACTGGACGCGTGGCTCGAGGCGCTGGTCGACGCCGCCGGCATCGACGAGGTGCTGCTGGTCGGCGGCGGCGCGGACAGGCCGCTCGGCCCGTTCGACCGCGCCATGCAGCTGCTCGAGACCGGCCTGTTCGAGCGCCACGGCATCCGTCGCATCGGCGTCGCCGGCCATCCCGAGGGCAGCGCCGATTTCAGCGACGAAGCGGCGTTGCAGGCGTTGCGCGACAAGAACGCGTATGCCAGGGACACCGGATGCGAGATGTTCATCATCACCCAGTTCGTCTTCGAGGCGCAGCCGGTGATCGCCTGGGACAGGCGGATCCGTGAGGCCGGCAACAGCCTGCCGATCCATATCGGCGTTCCGGGACTTGCCACCATCAAGACCTTGCTGGGCCACGCACGGGCCTGCGGCATCGGCCCGTCGATGCGGGTGCTGACCCGCCAGGCGCGGAACCTCACCCGGCTGATGAGTGTGCGCACGCCGGACAGGCTGGTCGCCGATCTTGCCGCCTACAGGGCGCAGGATCCCGACTGCGGTATCCAGCGCGTCCACCTGTACCCGCTGGGCGGGCTGCGCCGCACCGCCGCCTGGACCTATGCCGTCCTCGACGGCCAGTTCCACATGAAGACGGCGGGCGGCTTCGACCTCGACGTGGCGATCGAGTAGCCACAACGGGCGCGTGCATGCCCGTTGACGCAGGGCCGGCCCGGGCGACCGGCCGGCCCCGCCGCTTCGCTGGCGTGCCGGCAGTTTGATCCAGCGCAACGACATTGCCGCCGCCAAATGATATGCGTCTCAGGCATCACGGGGCGGCTGTCCGCCCAGGATCTTTCGGAACCACGTTCGCCCTGATATTCCGGCCTGGCCCGGCAAGACCGCCGTTCATGTTACGCATGAATCGGAAGAGGACTCGCCATGGTCGAACGCACGCGCATCGGGTTTCTGACCGGCGCTCTGGCCACGCTTGTGCTGCCGGGTCTGTGGGGTTGCACCGGGCCGTACTACTACGAGGCGCCGCCGCCGTATGGCTACCCGCCCTATTATTACGACTACTATTACTACCCGCATGTGGACGTGTATTTTCACATCTACAGCGGCGACTACTGGTACCGTGACGGCCCGTACTGGCACCGCGTGCACCGGCTGCCGCCGCACATCCACCTCGATCCGCGATACAGGGTCATAATACGAATTCCCGACGAGCCGCCTTACAGGCATTACGACGAGCACCGCAGAAAATACCCGCTGCCGCCGAAACCCCGGCCCGAACCGAGAGTGCCGCCGCAGACGCGCCCGCAGCCGGGCATGCCGCCGCCGCAAATTCCCCCGAGCCGTGAACGCGAGGAGCGCGCGGCCCGGGATCGCGACCGCGAGGAGCGTGAGCGCAATTTCCGAAAGTATGAGGAATACGGCAAGAAGCGGTGGGTTCCGCCGCAATAGGCCGCATCACCGCGGACAAGGCGGATTTGCGGAAATCCTGCCAAATTCCGCTGGACCGTTGCCGCGGAATGGGTATTCTCCGGCCTCCGCCCACCCGCAGGGAGTAGCGCCCGCGATGCCGCTCGAACATTTGCAGCATGTCCTGATCCAGACCACGGATCTCGAGGGCACCAAGGACTGGTGGGTCGAGGTGCTGGGTCTCGAGGTCGGGCCGCACCCCGACTTCCGCGTGCCGGTCTACTGGCTGTATCTGAACGGGCACGACGTCGTTCACGTCACCACCGGCGGCAAGGATGTCAGCGAGAACCGCAAGCGCTATCTCGGCCAGGAATCCGAGGCGACCTGGGGCAGTGGTGTGGTCGACCATATCGCCTTCCACGCCACCGGCCTGCGCGACATGATGGCGGCCCTGGACGCGCGCGGCATCGAGTACCGGCAGCGGCAGGTCAGCGACCAGAATCTCTACCAGCTGTTTCTGACGGACCCCAACGGGGTCAAGCTGGAACTGAACTTTCCCGCGGAAGAGGCCGCGGGGCTGAAGGCGGAACTCACGGCCGAGGACCTCGACTGAGCGCCGCCGCACGGTTGATATTGAGCCAGCGCCTGGAACACGCGGCGCGCCTGCGCTGGGATTTACGGCACGCGGCAGATGCCTGCTCCGGCGATCCGCGGGATTACATGCCGGCGGGGCGCGGCGCGGCAGGGGTGGGTGGTCGGGATGTCAGAGCTTCCTCTCAGCGCTGCCACGGTGTTGTTCCTGGCCGCTGCAGCGATCATCACATTTGCCGGCATCCGCATGGCCGAGACTGCCGACCGCTTGGCCGACCGCACCGGCATCGGTGAGGCGCTGTTCGGTGGCGTGCTGCTGGGCGGCAGCACCTCGATCCCGGGGATCGTCGCTTCGATCACCGCCGGCGCGGGCGGCTATCCGGAGCTCGCCTTCAGCAATGCCATCGGCGGCATCGCCGCGCAGACGTTTTTCCTCGCCATCGCCGATATCGTCTATCGCCGCGCCAACCTCGAGCATGCCGCGGCGTCGCTGACCAACCTCACCCAGGCCGGACTCCTGGTGTCGCTGCTC
>Ga0224512_10001560_pt1 | contig 21944 bp, 20 predicted proteins | sample SF_May12_sed_USG_4_FD_169103 | JGI IMG/M metagenome (GOLD analysis project Ga0224512, IMG submission 169103) | Sediment microbial communities from San Francisco Bay, California, United States - SF_May12_sed_USGS_13 | ecosystem: Environmental > Aquatic > Marine > Sediment | place: USA... | reverse complement strand
TGCTCCCCATGCGTACGTGGAGAAGAACGTGGCCGTCCAGCAGGCGAGAACGGCCCGGTTCCCGAGGATCTCCCGGAAGTCCGAAACGAGGTTCCCGGAGGAAGGGCGGATGACCGCGGGGGGCGCCGGCATGCGGCTCCCCCCCAGCAGAAGTCCCGCCGCGATGACGGCCGCCGAGAAGAAAAACGCCGTCCGGAACCCCCCGGCCGCGATCGCCCCTCCCAGTCCCGGCCCGGCCGCCATCCCGAGATATAGGGAAGACGTGTACCAGCCGTACGCTCTTCCGAGAAGCGGGGGAGGGGATACGTCGCCGACGTATGACATCATGGACGGGGAGAAGCAGGCCAGCCCCACCCCGGAAAAAAGGTAGACCGCGCCGACCTGCAGCGGCGTCCGGACGACGAGAAGGAAAAGCGAAGTGAGCCCGGAGATCGCCATGCCGGAAAGGATGAGGCGCCTGCGGCCCAGCCGGTCGGAAACCAGGCCCAGCGGCAACGAAAGGATTGCCGCTGCGGCCATGAAGCCGGCATTGATCATCCCGACCTGAACGGTGGTCGCCCCGAGATCGCTGGCAAACAGGGGGACGAGGGGGAGCCGCATGTAGGCGCCCAGATACAGGACGAAAGAAACGGCGCAGGCGACCAGGACGGGGGCAGGGGCTGCGAATCCGTGCAATGGGATACCCGCTCTTCCTCTTCCCGGAGGCGCGATGTCGGGGGCGCACGACCCTCGTCCTGCGGGATCTGGGCGTATTCTACCCCGGTCCGGCGGCTGATGGAACAACAGGACTTCCGGGTGTAGAATGGGAAAGCATGCAATCCCGAGAAAACATGCGGTACAGCCGCAGGCGAGTGATCGCCGCGATCGGGCGGCACTTCGCCCCGGGATCCGGTCTGCGCTGATGGACCTGTGGCTCGTGCGACACGGAGAAGCGATGTCCGCGCAGGAGAACCCGGCTCGACCTCTCACTCCCGAAGGAGCGCGGGCCGTCTCGGCGATCGCCGAAACGCTCGCGGGGAGGATGGGGTCCTTCGACCTCGTGGCGGCGAGCGGGAAAAAGCGTGCGCTCGAGACCGCGGTGATCCTGGCGGAGGCGACGGGATATCCGGCCGGCCGGATCGCGGAAACCGGCGCCCTTTCCCCGAACGCCATCCCCGAGACGTTCCTCGCATTCCTCAAGGAGAACGAAGAGGTGGAACGCCTCCTGTGCGTGGGGCACCTTCCCTCGATCGCCTCGATCGCCGCCTATATTCTCTCCCCCGGCGATCCCGTGCATCTTGCCTTCGGTCCGGGAACCGTCTGCCGGATCCGGGTCGGTGCCCTTCGTCGCGGGGGAGGAGAGCTTCTCCTTTTTTTTAACGGACCCGGATGAGATAGGGAGGGAACCATGCCGTACGTGAACGTCAGAATCACGCGGGAAGGGGTTTCGGCGGAGCAGAAGGCGGAAGTGATCCGCCGCATGACGCAGGTGCTCGTGGATGTCCTTAAAAAAAACCCAGAAACCACCGTGGTGGTCATCGACGAGGTCGAGACCGACAATTGGGGCATTGGCGGGACCACGGTGACCAAGCGGCGTCAAAGGAAAGCGTAGATCCGGATTTATGACGGAGATATTTACGGTATTTCCTTTTCTATTCTGTTGACAAGATGTTTGCATTGTTGGGAGTATAAAGGTTATTCCCGCATTCGGAGGTGTTTCCATGGACAAAAGAGTATTAGTAGAGTTGACCACCGAAATAGTTTCCGCCCACGCCTCGGTTAATGAAATGAACAGAGAGGAGCTCCTGGATGAAATTCAGGAGGTGTTCCAGAAGTTGAATGCGCTTGTCGGGGTCGAGGGCGAGGCAGCAGCGAGTGTTGCGGCCGCAGTAAAGCCGGCGATACCGCTGAATGCGGCTTTCGGAGCCGAGCAGGTCTTTTGTATGGAATGCGGGAAAGGATTTACCACGCTGAAAAAGCATCTTGCGGTGAGTCACAATCTAAGCCCCAAGGATTACCGAAAGAAATTCAACATCCCCACAAAGACCCCGCTCGTGGCCAGGAACTACTCCGAGGCGAAGAAGAAGATCGCCCAGAAGCTGGGGCTTGCCGAGAAGCTCGCCGCCGGCCGGAAAAAACGGGGGAAGTAGGAGACGAACCGCCCTTTTTAAGGCAAAATAAAGAGCAAAGCGGTTTCGGTATTCCCACCACAGAAACCCCGTATTGTCGTGAGGAGAGGGAAGGAGGCGTTTCATGCCATACGCAGCCAAGGACTACGGAAAGTTGATCGGGATGGAGGGTCTCAGCGAGACCCTGTTGAAAAACCACTTCACGCTGTACCAGGGTTACGTTACCAATACGAACAAGGTTCTGGACGCCCTGGCGGCCATGCTCTCGGAGGGGAAGACCGCCACGCCGGAATATGCGGAGCTGAAGAGACGGCTGGGCTGGGAGTTCAACGGAATGCGCCTGCACGAGTATTATTTCGAGAACCTGGGCGGCAAGGGGGGCCTGAACGCGGGGGGCAAGCTCGGGAAAGCGCTCGCCGCGGAGTTCGGCAGCATCGAGAAATGGGAGGCCGATTTCCGGGCCACGGGGGCGATGCGCGGGATCGGCTGGGTGGTTCTCTACCAGGATGCGGATGGGAAACGGTTCTTCAACCAGTGGGTAAACGAGCATGACGTGGGGCACCCGGCAGGCGCCAACCCGATTCTCGTCATGGACGTCTTCGAGCACGCCTTCATGACCGATTATGGTCTGAAGAGGGCCGACTACATCGCGGCGTTCTTCAAGAACATCGACTGGAAGGCGGCGGAGGCGAGGCTCAAGTAAGACAGGGTCGAAAGACACCGGGAAAACGTTTCGGGCTATTCAGGGAGATACCTGCAATAGCCCGTTTTTTTCCGGGAGGAGAGGACGGGAGTTGGATTACTACGCGCAAGGAAGCCTGGTGGCCGCGGTGGTGGCTCTTGCCATCGCGGGATACCTGCGGGTGTGGGCGAAGGACGACGCGGAGGCGAGGGCCTTCGCGAGCCTGTCGTTTCTGATCTTCCTGTGGTGCTTTCCCGAGTACCTCTGGAAAACGATCAATTCGGCGTTCTGGCAGCGTGTCGCACTGGCCGCGGTCATGTTCATTCCCCCCTTCGTGCTTCGCTACAGCGGGGCGGCCGTGCGGACCCGTCCACGGTGGCACGGGACAGCGTTCGTGGCGGGGCTCTGGATCAGCGCGGCCTTCCTGGTCACGATCGGGATCGACCGTCTGTTCTTCTCCCCCTGGTGGAACGTCGCGGCGCTCCTGTACGTCTATCCGTACCTCGGTATTTCCCTCCACATCGTCGTCCGCTACGGGTTCCGGGCGAACCCGTCCTCCATCGAGCGGAAGAAGTTTCAGTTCCTCCTCTTCGGGGGGGGGATCGCAAGCCTTGTCGCGCCGCTCAACTTTCTTCCGGGGACGGGCGTATCTTTCCCTCCCCTCGCTTCGTTCGCGATCCTTCTCTTTTTCTACTTCATGGCGACGGGGATCCTCCACCTCCACTTCTTCGAGTTCCCGGACATCGTGGGGAGGGCGATCATTCTGGTCATCCAGGTGTTCGCCTTCGCCGTTGTGTTCGGAGGCCTGGAGGTCCTGTCCGGGCGCAAATTCTGGTTTCCCCTGGCGGGGACCTTTCTCATTTCGTTTTTTCTGCTCACGTTCTATCCCGTGATGATGCGCAAGCTCGGGGGAATATCGTCCGACCTTCTCGTACGGGAGTCGCGGACCATCCAGTCCGGGCTGGGGGAATGCGCGAAGCGGATCCCCGAATCCACGTCGCTCGCCGAGATCGCGCGGACCGTGGAGGACGCGCTCGGACGGATTCCGTTCGTCGCCCGCGCGTCCCTCTGGATACATCCGGAGGGCGGGACCGACGAGGGGGTCGGTTCGCTCCCGGTCCGGCCCGACGAATACCTGCGTGCGCTCGCCCGGTTCTCCGCCCGGTTCCCCGTGCTCCGGTTCCTCGAGCACGGGGGCTCGCGGGCGGCGGACGTCGCCATCTGGGACGACTCCTGGGACGCCTCGTTTCCCATCTTTCTCCGGGGAAAGCTGGTGGGCGTGGCGATGTTCCTGTGGAAGGAAAAGACGCCGTCCTTCAGGGAACAGGAGCTGTTGATCCCGTTCCTGGAGGGGATCGGGCTGGCGGTGGAGAACATCCGCCAGAAACAGAGAATCCAGAAGAGGGAGCATTTTGCGACCGTAGGCGAGCTCGCGGCCGGGCTGGCCCACGAAGTGCGCACGCCGGCCGGGGTGATCAAGGGGGCGGCCCAGTTCCTGTCCCGTGAGGCACCCGACCGGGACCGGGAATTTCTGGACATCATCGTCGAGGAAGCGGACCGCCTGAACGGCGTTGTGACCGAATTTCTGGAGTATGCCAGGCCCGGGAACCGGGTCCCGAAAAAGATCAATCTGCAAGATCCCGTGGAGCGGGCGGTGGCGCGTCTCGCCAGGGAGAGGGCGAACGGGATGAACGGAGTCCGTTCCCACATCCATGTCGGCGGGCCCGCCCCCACGGTCATTGCGGACCCGTCCGAGATCGAGCGGGTGGTCTTCAACCTGCTGACGAATGCGGTCGAGGCGATGTCCGGCGGCGGGGACCTCACCGTCCGGATTTCCTCCAACGATGGAGAGAGCCGGATCATCGTCGAGGATACCGGGACGGGAATCGGGGAATCGGAGAGGAAGCATCTCTTCCGCCCCTTCTTCACCACGAGGGAGCGCGGCGTGGGGATGGGGCTGGCGATCTGCCGGAGAATCGTGGAGGAAAACGGTGGATCCATCGCGGTCGAGAGCATACCCGGAAAGGGGAGCCGCTTCACGGTGAAGCTGCCGGAGGGATGATCGGGTGAAGGCGACGATTCTCGTTGCGGAGGACGATCGGAACCTGCGGCGCGTGCTGCGGGCGATACTGGTTCGCGAGGGGTACAACGTGGCGGAGGCCTCCCACGGGGAGGAGGCCGCCGCCTGGCTCGGCGAACACCGGGCCGATGTACTCGTCACGGACATCCGCATGCCGAAGATGGACGGGCTTGCCCTGCTCCGCCACGTGCGCGAGCGGCACCCCGACATCCCGGTCATCCTCATTACGGCGTACGGGACGATCGGGGACGCGGTGGAGGCGATCCGTTCCGGGGCATTCGACTACATCTCGAAACCGTTCGACGAGACCGAACTCCTGCGCGTCGTGGGGAACGCCGTCCGAACCTCTGCCGCCACCGCGAAAGAGGGGGGGAGCGAAGAGACGGGGGGGTGGTTCGGCATGGTGGGCCGTTCCCCGGCATGGAAGGAGATCCGCAAGGTGGTCGAGAAAGCGGCCGCCTCCCCGCTCTCGGTGATGGTCACGGGGGAGACGGGGACGGGGAAGGAGCTCGTGGCGCGTGCGATCCACCGGATCAGCGGCCGCGCGGCCGGACCGTTCATCAAGATCAACGGCGCCGCCATCCCGCCTGCCCTTTGGGAGGCGGAAGTCTTCGGTTACGAGAAGGGAGCGTTCACCGGAGCGGTTACCACGAAGCCGGGGAGGTTCGAGCTGGCCGACGGGGGGACCTTCTTCCTTGACGAGATCGGGGACGTTCCCCTTTCCATGCAGGCGAAACTCCTCCGGGTCCTGCAGGACCGGGCGTTCGAGCGCGTCGGAGGGGTGAAGACGCTCACCTCGGACGTCCGCTTCATCTGCGCGTCGAACCGGGACCTGAGGAAGGAAACCGAGCGGAGAAGGTTCCGGGAGGACCTTTATTACCGGATCAACGGCATCCCCGTCCATCTTCCGTCCCTGCGGGCCCGCCGGGAGGACATCCTTCCGCTGGCGGAGTATTTTCTCGATCGCGCCTGTGCGGAGATGGGAATTCCTACGAGAAAATTGCCGCCGGAGACGGCGGAGATACTGGAGCGGTATTCCTGGCCGGGAAACATCCGGGAACTGGAGAACGCCGTGGGGAGGGCCGTGGCGCTTTCGGAAGGCGAGGAGATCACCCCGCCGGACCTCTGCATCGCACTGGTGGACGCGGAAGGGGAGGAGGCGACGCCGGAGGAGGTACGGTTCCATGAGTCGGTCCGGGATCACAAGCGGGCGATCATCCTGCGGGCGATACGAAAGTCCGGAGGAAGCAAGACGAAGGCGGCGGAGATGCTCGGCCTGCAGCCGACCTACCTCTCCCGGCTGATCCGCGTGCTCAAGGTCGACTCCTGACCGCGGCGTTCGTCGGGGACCGGGGCCCCTCCGCGAGCCAGGGGCCCCGGTCCCGGTTGTCTCTACCGGAGGCCTTGCGGTGCTCCGGCTTACTGGGCGAGGTCCGTCTCCTTGGCCCCGGTGAGAGCGGTAAGTTCCCCAGGGGTCGTTTGGAACATGTTGTTCGTTTCGCCCGCCGCGGGATAGATCATCTCGTAGCGGTGGAGAGAGGAGTCGAGGTAGACCGGCACCCCTTCGGGCAGTGCCACCGGCGAGACGGCGCCGACGGCGAACCCCGTGTGGGCGACCACATCGTCGGGACCCGCCAGCCGCACCTTTTTCCCCCCCCGAAGAGTCTTGACCTTCTTGAAATCGATCCGCCGGTCCCCCGAGATCACCACGACCACAGGCGCCCCGTCGACGAGGAGCAGGATCGTGTTGGCGATCTGACCGAGCTCCACCCCGAGTTCCCGCGCAGCGAGCTCCGCGTTGTGGGTTGACTCATCGAAGGTGCGGATCTCTCCGCGAACGCCGTGCGCCTCCAGGACGGCCCGCACATCCCTTTCCCCGCGCTCGCGCATCTCTTTCCTCCCCGGCCGGTTCTTTCGGTCGCTGCCATTATAGCGGATCCCTATCCTTTCGCATCCCGGGAAGAGGGGGATTTCCCCGAGGTGTAAATCCAGGCGGCGTTGCGAGTACAATAAGGATTCCGGTTCGGGGCCCGCTTCAAACGACAGACAGACAAGCCAGAGAATGTGACGGGGATCGTGATGTACGAAGTAGGCCAGTCGGCGGAATTGAAAAAGGTCTTCACCGAAGAGGAGATCCTCCGGTTCGCGGAGATCACCGGGGACAGGAACCCCATCCATATTTCGGAGGAGTTCGCGTCGCAGACCCGGTTCGGGGAACGAATCGCCCACGGGATCCTGACGGCGGGACTCATCTCCGCGGTGATCGGGATGAAGCTTCCGGGGCCCGGGTGCATGTACGTGTCTCAGACGCTTGCCTTCTTGGCCCCCGTGAAGATCGGGGACGAGATTACGGCCCGGGCGGAGGTCGTCGAGGTGATCTCCGAGAAGCGGCTGAGACTCAGGACACTGTGCATTAATCAGCGCGAGGAAGTTGTGCTGGAAGGCGAGGCGATCATCGTTCCCCCGCGACCGGTGCGGGGAAGACAGGCGAAACCTTGACCGGTTCTCTTTTCTTCTATCCGTTTCTCCGCAGGGAGATACAATAGGAAAATAGTTTTTTCGGGAAGGACCATCGCAATGGCGTTACGATCGAGGAAAGAGGATATCCTTGCGCTCCCGGAAGCGTACAGGGTTTTCCATGATCGCATCTCCCCTCCCATCCCCCCGTCACGAATTTTCTGCGACCCCTTCCGGACGCTCGCCTTCGGCACGGACGCCAGTTTCTACCGCCTCGTCCCGAAAATCGTCGTCAAGGTGAACACCCCGGAGGAGGTCGCGCATCTCCTGCGGACCGCTGGCCCCTTGCACATTCCCGTCACGTTCCGTGCTGCCGGCACGAGCCTGTCCGGCCAGGCCGTGACGGATTCCGTCCTGGTGGTGCTGGCCGGAGGATGGCGGAACTGCGTTATCCATGGCAACGGGGAGAAAATCTCGCTGGGGCCGGGGATCATCGGAGCCGAGGCCAATGCCCGCCTCGCGCCGTACCGGCGGAAGATCGGCCCGGACCCCGCGTCGATCAACCATTGCATGATCGGGGGGATCGCCGCCAACAACGCGAGCGGCATGTGCTGCGGAACGGCGCAGAACAGCTACCGGACCGTCGAGAGCATGAAGATCATTTTCCACGAGGGAACCGTGCTGGACACCGCCGACCCGGACTCCCGCCGCTCTTTCCTGGCGTCCCACGCGGAGATGATCCGGGCGATCGAGGAAATCCGGGACGAGATCACCGGGGACAACGCGCTCCGACAGCGGATCCGGGACAAATTCCGCATCAAGAACACCACGGGATACAGCATCAACGCCTTCGTGGATTTCTCCGACCCCGTCGACATCCTTCTTCACCTGATGGTCGGGTCCGAGGGAACCCTGGGGTTCCTAGCGGAAGTCACGTATAGGACGGTGGAAGAGCACGCGCACAATGCCTCGGCCCTGATCCTGTTTCCGGACATCGGGAACGCGTGCCGGGCGACGATCAAGCTCAAGACCGGCCCGGTGTCCGCTGTCGAGCTGATGGACCGCGCTTCCCTGCGGTCCGTCGAGGAGAAGGAAGGGATGCCGGCCTATCTGAAAACCCTCGGGGATTCCGCGACGGGGCTTCTCGTGGAGACCCGGGCCGGCGATGCGGATTCCCTGGCGCGGCAGGTAAAGGAGGCCCTTGGGCTCCTGTCCGATATCCCGACCATCTTTCCTGCCGCCTTCACGGACCAGAAGGCGGAGTGCGAGAAGCTCTGGAACGTCCGGAAAGGGCTTTTTCCCGCCGTCGGGGCGGCGCGGCAGATCGGAACCACGGTGGTCATCGAGGATGTGGTCTTCCCCATCGAAACGCTCGCGGACGCGACCCTGGAGCTCGAGGGCCTGATGAAGAAGCACGGATACGATGAGGGGATTATTTTCGGCCACGCCCTGGAGGGGAACCTCCACTTCGTCTTCACCCAGGATTTCAGCGACCCCGGGGAGGTTGCGCGCTACCAGCGGTTGATGGAAGACGTGTGCGACATGGTGGTCAGAAAGTATGACGGGTCGCTCAAGGGGGAACACGGCACGGGGCGGAACATGGCCCCCTTCGTGGAGATGGAGTGGGGGGAAAAGGCGTATGCGTTGATGAAGCGGATCAAGCGGGTCTTCGACCCGAAACGCCTCCTCAACCCCGGCGTGATCCTCAACGACAACCCCCAGGTATACCTGGAAGACCTGAAGCCCCTGCCGGAGGTGCACGAGATCATCGACAAATGCACCGAGTGCGGGTTCTGCGAGGTCGTGTGTCCCTCCAAGGACCTCACCACCACACCGCGTCAGCGCATCGTCATCCAGCGGGAGATCTCCCGGTTGCGGGCCGTAAGAAGCGACGGGCAGGCTCGTGCCCGGTTCGAGGACGATTACCGGTACCTGGGCGAGCAGACGTGCGCGACGGACGGATTGTGCGCCACGACCTGCCCCGTGTCGATCAACACGGGGGAACACACGAAGGAGCTTAGGTCCCTGCAAAATGGCCGCTTCAGACGGTCCGCGGCCCGGTGGGCCGCAGGCCATTACACAACGGTCACCGCCGGGGTCCGGGGCGGTCTTGCCGCGTTGGGAGCGGCTCGGACGATGCTCGGGGATCGTGCCTTGGGCTCCGTGGGGCGGGGGGCAAGGGCCCTTTCGGGGGACCGGCTTCCCCTTTGGAATACCTGCATGCCGAACGCGGCCCCGGTAAAAATGTTCCGGCGGACGTCCAACGGTTCCGCCCGCAAGGTAGTCTATTTCCCCAGCTGCATTGTGCGGACCATGGGGCCTTCCCCGAGGGACCCGGACCAACGCGCCCTCTTCGAGGCCATCTGCTCGCTGCTCGAGAAGGGGGGGTACGAAATCCTGCACCCCCCCGGCATGGCCGGCCTGTGCTGCGGCATGCCGTTCGGGAGCAAGGGGTTTATCGAAGAGGCCGAGCGGAAGCGCAGGGAGCTCGAAGCGGCCCTCCTGGCATGCAGCCGGGACGGCGAATACCCGGTGCTCTTTGACACGAGCCCGTGCCTCTACACGGTAAAGCAGAACCCGGACCCGCGCCTGCGGATCTACGAACCGGTGGAGTTCATCCATTCGTTCCTCCTGGATGCCCTGGAGTTCACGAAAATTCCGGAGACGATCGCGGTGCACGTTCCGTGCAGCTCGGTCAAGATGGGTCTCCGGGAGAAGTTCCTCGCGGTGGCGGGCGCGTGCGCGGAAACGGTGGTGGTCCCTGATCGGGTGGGGTGCTGCGGGGTTGCCGGCGACCGGATCTTTTTCTTCCCGGATCTCAGCGAATCGGCGCTTTCGGCGCTCCGGGACGGCTTGCCTGCCGGGTGCCGATCCGGGTATTCCAGCAGCCGCGCTTGCGAGATCGGGCTCTCCCTCCATAGCGGCCTGCCGTACCAGTCCATCGCCTACCTGGTCGACCGGTGCGCGGCGAGGAAAGCATAGGGAGGCGATACCCGATCCCTTCGGTAGGGCGGAGAGACCGATATGCGCGTCCAACTGTTCGGCACCTGTCTCGTGGATTCCTTCTTCCCGGAAGTGGGGGAATCCATGCTCAAGCTTTTTCGGAGGTTCGGCGTTACCGCCGTCTTCCCCAAGAAACAGACCTGCTGCGGCCAGCCGGCGTTCAACGCGGGGTACGCAGACGATGCCCGGGCGGTCGCCTCGCATTTCCTCTCGGTCTTCGACGGCGACGACCCGATCGTCACGCCATCCGGCTCCTGCGCGGCCATGGTCAAGCACCGCTACCCGGACCTGTTCCGTACCGATCCGGTCATGCATGCGAAGGCCGAACGGACGGCGGGACGGATCTACGAGCTGAGCCAGTTCCTTGTCCGGTTCTTGCGCGCTCACGAGTCGGGATTCGCAGGCAAGGGGACCGTTACCTATCATTCCTCCTGTCACCTTGCCCGGGATCTCGGCGTCCGCGACGAACCGCTGATCCTGTTGCAGTCGATGAAAGGGGTTCGGTTTGTTCCGATGCCCGACGCATCCCGTTGCTGCGGGTTCGGCGGGATGTTCATGGCGAAGCTTCCCGAAATCTCCTGCGCCCTGGCGGACGAGAAGGCGGATTCCATCCTTGCCACCGGGGCGGACACGGTGACCGGCTGCGACGCCGGGTGCCTGATGAACATAGGGGACGCGATGAAAAAGCGGGCGAAGCCCGTGCAGGTAAGACACATCGCGCAAGTTCTCGCGGAAGGGTTATGAGCGACGTCCAGACGAGCCTCGCCTTTCGCGCAAATGCAACGAGGGCCCTCGGGGACGCTTCCTTGCGTTCCGCGATGCGACAGGCCGCCGATACCTTCGGCACCAAGCGGGCCGACGCCTTCGCGTCCGTCGCCGACCTCGAGGCGCTTCGCGACAAGGCCTCCGCGCTCCGGTTGCAGGTCCTGGACCGACTGCAGGAATACGAAGAGATGTTTGCGTCCCGGGCGACGAAGGCCGGCGCGACGGTACACCGGGCAAGGGATGCTTCCTCCGCCCGGGAAATCATTGCCGGAATCCTTACGGACCGCGGCGCAAAAACCGTGGTCAAGAGCAAGTCGATGGTCTCCGAGGAGATCCACCTCAACGCCCACCTGGAAAAGGCGGGCATGGAGGTGCTGGAGACGGATCTCGGGGAATACATCATCCAGCTCGTGGGCGAGACCCCCTCCCACATCATCGTCCCGGCGATCCACAAGAACCGCCAACAGGTGGGAAGGCTCTTCGCTGAGAAGCTCGGGGTCGAATATACCGAAGACCCGCAGGTGCTGACGAAGATCGCCCGGAGGGCCATCCGGGAAAAGTTCCTGAACGCGGATGCCGGTCTGTCGGGGGCCAACTTCGCCGCCGCGGCGTCGGGGAGCCTCGTCCTGTTCACCAACGAAGGGAACGGCAGGATGGTGACGACGGTACCGCCGCTGCACATCGCGATCCTGTCCCTCGAGAAGATGATTCCTTCCCTTGCCGATCTGCCGACCTTCATCCGCCTGCTCCCGCGATCGGCGACGGGGCAGTCGATCACCAGTTACGTCTCGGTGATCACCGGGACGAGGAAGCCCGGGGAGGCGACGGGGGCGAAGGAGCTCCACATCGTCCTGCTCGACAACGGGCGGACGGAGATCCTCTCCGGAGAATGCCGGGAGATCCTCAAGTGCATCCGCTGCGGCGCCTGCATGAACGTCTGCCCCGTCTACCGGACGGTGGGGGGACACTCGTACGGATGGACGTACCCGGGACCCATGGGGATCGTCCTCACGACGCTTTTGACCGGGATGGCCAAATCCCACCCCCTCGTGGACGCATCCACGCTTTGCGGGGCGTGCGTCGAGGTGTGCCCCGTCCGGATTCCCCTGGTGGACCTTTTCCTCAAGTTGCGGGAGCGCAGGGTGCGGGAAGGATTCTCCAAACCGATGGAGAAACGGGGAATGCGCGTTTTCGGGAAGGCTGCGGCATCCCCGTCGCTGTTCTCGGCAGGGCAGTTCCTGTCGCGCACCTTCTGGCCGCTGGTGCGGGCATTCGGCGGCAAGGACGTCGCAGGACGCCTTCCCCGCCCCGCGAACGTTCCGTTCCACCGGCAGGTGCCATGACCTCCCCCGACCTTCTCCGCCGGTTCCTGGAAAACGCAGGGAATGCCGCCGCGGGAACGCATATTGTTTCCGACGCCACGGACCTGTGCCGCGTCCTGTCTGACATCGTGCCCGGTACCGATCCGGCCTTCTGTCCGGGGTTGACGGATAAGGAAAAGGCGGCGGCGCCGGCCCTGCCGTGTCGCGCGGCGGATTATGCAGGGGCGGCCGCGACCGTGGAAGAGGTGTACGGGGCCATCGCCGAGACGGGAAGCCTGGTCTGCGTGAGCTCCAGCGGGAGGGCGGTCCAGGCGGGACTGCTCCCCGCCCACCACGTGGCGATCGTTTCCCGCGAAAGGATTTTCGCCACGCTGGACGACTGCTTCGCCTCCTTCCCGGAGGACCCGCCCACGAACATCACCCTGGTCACGGGCCCCAGCAGGACCGCCGACATTGAGCTTACGCTTGCGATCGGGGTCCACGGCCCGGAGAGACTGGACATTATCGTATTCTTAAGCGAGCCTTGTTCCGAAGCCTGAAGGCGCAGATAGTCCCGAGCTTTCTCCTGCAAGCGGAAAAGACCTTTGGGATATGAAGGCGACAATTTTTTCCGCCCCGGGTATTGTCCCCGCCGATTAGTGGTACACTATCCTGCATACGGAACACGTAATTCGGGAAAAATTTTGCCATGGCGGGAGCCGTTTTCCGGAGGTCCCGGCCGAGGAGGTATTCATGAAAGAAGTGACATTCATCCGCCCAAACCTGGCCCAGGAATTCACGAAAGACATCCTCACATCCGATACGTTGAACCGGTTTGCCGAGCTCGTTCGCACGAAGGTCGCGGACGGCCGGACCCTGGAAGAGGTCCGCAGGGATCTCGTGGAGGCCCGGCCGGCGGTGCAGGCCCGGCTGGATGCCGGCGAACCGATCGACTTCCTTCCGGAAAACGAGGTGATCACCTTTCTCGACGGGACCACGATGACGGTCAAGCAGATTCGCGAGGCGGAATGGAAAGTGGACGGGCAGCCGCCGCAGTTCAGCGGGCGGCGCGTCCAGCTCACCGGACCGTGCTCGGATCCCTCCATGGCGATCGGCGCCATGAACACGGGGCAGCAGTGGATGGCGGACAGCGAGGACGCCGCCGCGCAGTCCACCGACAGTCCGTTGCGGACACAGCGCTCCCTCAAGCTTCTGTGCACCTGGACGCCCGAGGGCAAGCGCGCCATCGACGGAGTGGGCGGCAAACACCTGAGGCCCGAAAACGAGGTGGCGATCATGATCTACCGGCCCAGGGGCCTGCAGCTCGACGACCGGCATCTCCTGGTGGATGGACAAGCCGTTTCCGGGGGCTTCGTGGACGCCTGGTTGTTCCTCCGGCATAACGCGAAAGCGCTTTTGGACCGCGGCCTGCCGGTCGCCTTTTATCTCCCCAAGCTGGAGTGCGTGCAGGAGGCCGACCTCTGGCACACTTTCCTGTACGAAACGGAGAAGGCGCTGAATCTGGCGCCCGGGACGGTCAAGGTCTACATGCTCGTGGAGATCATCAACGCCACGTACCAGCTCGAGGAGATGATGTACGCCTTCACCCGCCCGATCCGTGACGGCCGGAACGGGAAAACCGTACCCGCCTCCCGCTTCATCGGGCCGAACGTCGGCCGCTGGGATTACACGGCCAGCATGTACAGAACCAGCCGTGCCGACCTTTCCGGCATTCCGCCCGACACGAACGTCGTGACGATGGACGGGGCCAGGTTCCTCGCGGTCTATGAACAGTACGTTTCGGACATGGCCCGCAGGCGGGGCGCCGTCCCCTGGGGCGGAATGTCGGCCAACATATTGCTCCGGGCCACCGCACGCCCGGGGGACTTCGTAAAGATCGCGGGCAAGGAGGGTGCGCCGGCGCTGCTCAGCGCCCTTCAGGCCGCAGGGTATCTGGATCCCAAGGGGAACCTGACCGAGAAGTTCCAGCCGGGGGCAGCCGCCCTGCCCGGCCTGCCGGCGTCCTACGAGCCGCAACGGGAGCAGATCATCAGGATCCTGGAGGCCTTCGTCGCTCGGGCCTACAACAACAAGGTCGCCCACGAGAAGGCGACCGACGACAAGATCCGGGAATCGGGATTGCGGCTGGCGAAAGACGGCGGGCGCCGTTGCTACTATGGCGCCTGGGTGGCGACGCCGGACATGGTCGCCGTCATCCAGCCGGTCTTCGAGAAGGCTGCGAAGGAGGGCCTCCTGGCCGCGCTGGACAAACCCCCGGCGCGGACCGACTGGTACGGCAAGGAGATTGCGTCCGGACTCCGTGCGTTCCCGAAGGGGGAGGTAACCGAGGGCGGCATGCGGGAGGACATCACCATCACGCTCCAGTACATGGCTTCCTACCTCCAGGGAAGCGCCGCGGCGGCCGTGACGAGTCCGCAGCTCAAGCTGCAGCTGATGGAGGATCTGGCCACGGCGGAGATCCGCCGGGCCGCCCTGTGGAAGCGCCTGCACGCCGGTGCCGTACTCCAGGGAGAGGGACCGTTGGCAGGGAAGAAGCTGACCGAGGAGGTGTTCCTGCGCCTGCTGGACGAGGAGGCGGGAAAGCTCAAGGGCAAGTCGGTCGACACGGCCAGAGAGATCCTGCGGTGGACGACCACCGCAAAGAAGCTCATCCCCTGGATCTCCGATCCCCTAAACGTCGTGCTGGATGAAGAAAGTCCGGAGGTGATTGCCGCCGCCCTCAAGGCGTATTTCGACACGTATATCACGACCGGCAAGCGGCTTACCAGGGTGGCGGGAGTGGATCTCCGGTAGATCCCTTAATCCCCGGCAGGTCCCTTGGACAGGGAGCGGGGAGCAGTGCGGACGAACGGGAAGCACGGGGGCGAACTGCTCCCGATGATGTGCTGCGATTGTTATCGAACGATGACGATTCCCGCGAGGACCCCGCACGGTATGTCATCGGGTTTGGCATCGCTGCCGATGGGATAGATGTTCCACCCGGCCGAGGCGACCATCCGGTAGACGTCTATCCCGACGGCTTCCATCGATGGCCGGGAGCGGAGGGAAAACCGGCACTTCGTCCCTTTAAGGACCGCGCAATCTTCCTGCAAACCGCAGAAGGTGTGCCGGCAGGAGCCCGCGCCGAATCCGAACGCCAGATAGTGCCCGTCATAGAAGGCTACCGATTCGATCCCGTTCACGATCTTGTAGACGTCCTGATACGCGGTTACTCTTTCTTTGATCGTGGCCTTGTCCCGGACGACGACGGCGGAAGGAATCTCCTGGACAAAGAAAACGGCCCACCGGTACTTCTCCAGCAGGGCTCTCAGCTCCGCGGGTTTTACCGTATGGGGTGGGCAGTTTGCGCCGACTCCGTACCCGAAACAGATCGGGATCTGACACTTCATCGTCACCCGGTCGTCCACGGGGATTTCGTCGGTTCTGACGATTTTGGCCCGGGTTGCCCCCATCTCGATGGCCTTTTCCTGATACTTCTGCAGATCGGCTGCAAGACGGTCTTCCTCCACATCGAGACCGATCTTCTTCAATTTCTGTCCCATGCCCACCTCCGCGTTGTCTTGCCGGACTCGTGAACCACATCCGGAACGTGTCTTTAAAAATGATACATGGAAATCCCGGGGCCCGAAGAGGAATTTCCTCTTTCCCCGGGCATCACCCCCGCCCGACAAAGGGCATCTTGGTGGCCATGACGGTCAGGAATTGCACATTCGTATCCAGGGGAAGGCTGGCCATATACACCACCGCTTCCGCCACGTGCTCGACCTTCATGGTCGGCTCCGCGGAGATCGTCCCGTCGGCTTGCGGCACGCCGTCTTTCATTCGTTTCGTCAAGTCGGTCTCCGCGTTGCCGATGTCGATCTGGCCACAGGCGATATCGTACTTGCGGCCATCGAGCGAGGTGGATTTCGTCAGTCCTGTTATGGCGTGCTTGGTAGCCGTATAGGGGGAGGAGTTCGGCCGCGGGGCGTGGGCCGAGATGGAACCGTTGTTGATGATCCGGCCGCCCCTGGGCTTCTGGCTCTTCATGATCCGGAACGCTTCCTGCGTGCACAAAAACGCGCCGGTGAGATTGGTATCCACCACGATTTTCCACTGTGCGTACGACAGATCCTCCAGGAGGATCGGCGGAGAGCCCGTCCCCGCATTGTTGAACAGCAGGTCGAGCCGGCCGAATGTCTCCGTGGTTTTGGCGAAAAGGGCACGAACGGAGGCGGGATCCGTCACATCGGTGGGCACGGCCAACGCGCGCGCGCCGGCCGGTCCTGCCCGGTCGATCGTCGCCTGCAATTCCTTCTCCCGCCGCCCGGCCAGGGCAACGGCGTATCCCACGCGCAAGAGGGCAAGCGCCGTCTGCCTCCCGATCCCCGTTCCTGCGCCGGTGACAATTGCCACTTTTCCAAGGTCGTTCACGAGGCAAATCCTTTTTTTTGGATAGTATAGTACCATTCCGACCGGATGTTCCTGTTTTCCGGAGATGGCCGGGACGTCCCGGAAACCCTTCCGTCCGTCGTTGTTCGCCGAACCGAATCACCCGTTGCCGGCATCGGATACTCACGGGTTCCTGATCCATACGGATCAGGCCGAATGGCGGTCATTGTCCCGGCATCCGGACCCGATTTCCAGGAGGAAGCCATGCGGGAATTCGAGAAGCGAAGACAGGAGCAAATCTCATCACTTTTAACATCGTGGAAGGAAGATCCGCGGTGGAAAAACCTCAAGCGACCCTACCTTGCCGAAGAAGTCGTCAGGCTCCGTGGCTCCCTCCGGGTCCACCACACGCTTGCCGAAATAGGCGCCAGGCGCTTCTGGGATCTGCTGCATTCGGAGCCCTACGTTCCCGCTCTCGGCGCCCTGACGGGCAATCAAGCGGTCCAGCAGGTGCAGGCCGGCCTCAAGGCGATCTACGTGAGCGGGTGGCAGGTGGCGGGCGACGCAAACTCCGCGGGTCACATGTACCCGGACCAGAGCCTCTATCCCGTGGACAGCGCCCCCAAACTGATTTCCCGCATCAACAATGCGCTGACCCGCGCGGATCAGATCCAGCACATTAATGACGGCGACCAGACCCACTGGTTTGCTCCGATTGTCGCCGATGCGGAAGCCGGATTCGGCGGTCCCTTGAATACGTTCGAGCTGATCAAGGCGATGATCGAAGCAGGTGCTGCCGCCGTCCATCTCGAGGATCAGCTCTCTTCGTTGAAGAAATGCGGGCATATGGGCGGCAAGGTCCTCGTGCCCTACCGCGGCTTCATCGAGAAACTCGTGTCGGCGAGGCTTGCCGCCGATGTGCTCGATGTGCCGACGGTGATCATTGCCCGGACCGACGCCCAGGGAGCTCATCTGATCCGCAGCGACTACGATGAGATCGACAGGCCGTTTCTCACGGGCGAGAGAACCGTCGAAGGGTATTTCCGGGTGCGGGGAGGACTCGGGTTCGCCATTGCCCGGGCGTTGGCGTATGCCCCGTATGCGGACATGGTCTGGTGCGAGACCTCCACACCGGACCTGGGAGAGGCGAGGGAGTTTGCAGAGGCGATTCGGGAAAAGCATCCGGGGAAAATGCTCGCATACAATTGCTCGCCGTCGTTCAACTGGAAGCGAAACCTCGACGACGCCACGATCGCCGATTTCCAGAACAGGCTGGGCGAGATGGGATACAAGTTCCAGTTCGTGACCCTGGCGGGATTCCACTCGCTGAACGCGGGCATGTTCGAACTTGCGCGAGGATACAAGGAAGAGGGGATGGCCGCCTACTGCCGGCTCCAGGAACGCGAGTTCGTGCTCGAGAGAGAACAAGGATATGCGGCGATCAAACATCAGAGCTTCGTCGGGGCGGGGTATTTCGACGCCCTGCAAATGACGATCACCGGGGGCCGGGCGTCCACCATCGCGCTCAAGGGTTCTACGGAAGAAGAGCAGTTCGGCGGATCTGCGGGAGTTCGGAGAGTCGAACGGTAAGCCGGATTCGGTCCCCCGAACTCAGTGACAACGAGGGATGACGTAGGGTCCTTCGGGAACCACGGCGACGTCCGGGTCTCCGTGAGCCTTGACGCTGTCCATGACCGCCTCTTCGATCGAAGAGACAGGATCCACGAACACGTCCTTCAGCTCCTCGTTGCCAAGGCCCGTGGTATGAAGCAGGATCGTCCCGACCCGCAAGGCCTTGACCAGCATCTCGGTCTGCCATTCGTCGATATGCGCCTTGTCGCGGCCTGTGAGGACGGACATGAACCGGTCGGGCCCCACCTTGCACAGCAGGCGCTGGGCGGCAACGAATTCCCGGCTCCCCATCCCTTCCGAGCATTCGCTGGCGATGATAATGGTGCCTCCGGGTTCCAGGATGTCGATAACGCCCACCATGCCCTTGACGGTCTGATAGTACGTCCGGTCCAGCGGATAGCCTGCGCTCGTGGTGACGATCGTCTTGAAACGGCGGGGCAGGGTCACCTCGGCATGCTTTCTCATGAACTCCACGGCATCCCGGTGGCTGGCCTCGACTTCGCCGAAATTGACGAATCCGATTCGCCGTTTCTCGTCGATCACCACGTTCAAGCCCACGATGCCGCCGATCTTCCTTACGATTTCGATCTGCTCTTCGTGAAGGGGGTTGCCCTCGATGATGCAATTGGCGGACTTTTCATGCTCCAGGATATGCGCGGTGTGAAAATTCAGGATGGTGTCCTGGTAGGCCACGCCCGGGGCGACCAGCTTGCGACCTCCGGAATAGCCGGCCATGAAGTGGGGCTCCACCAAACCGGTGACGATCTTCAGGTCCGCCTCCACAAACCGCCTGTCGATCAGAATCGGGATGCCCCGGGAGGTTTTCCCAAGATCCACATGGGCTTCCCTGTCCCGGGCGAAGTGGTTCTCGGCGCGGATGGTGCGGAACACCTCGTCGGAGCCGACGATCTCGCGCAGTTCCTCCCCTTCGTTGGGGCGATGCAACCCTGTGGCGACCAGGATCAGGATATTCTCTTTGGGAACGCCCGCTGCCGTGATCGTCTCGATGAGGGGAGGCAGCAGCGAGCCGTTGGGCACGGGCCGCGTGATGTCACAGATCAGGATGCAGGCGGTTTTCCCGTGCCGTGCCATCTCCGCGAGGGGAGGAGATCCCACCGGCGTTTCCAAAGCCTGTTTCACCGCCTGGACCGGGTTACGGATGGGGATCATCGGGTGTTTTTGGACCACCGTGACCCGGATGCCATCCGGCAGCCGCAGGGGGATACTGTTCCGCCCGTACAGTAGATCGACGTTCATTCTTCCCGTCCCCTTGGGGGTGTTAATCTTCCAGCCGTGTCAGCGTGCTTCCCAATCGTGAAACATAGATGTGAGAGAACTCCGAGTCCGGGGTCGCGCCATGCCAATGCTTCTCTCCCCGAGGAATGAGGATGATATCCCCAATGGTTACCACCTTCTCTTCCTTCTCCGTGGCCACGATTCCCTTTCCGGCCGTGACGATCAGGATCTGTTCGCTGTCGTGGGCATGAAACTTGTTCCGCACGCCCTTCCCGAAGTTTATCATGTTCACGCTGAACTCTTTGCTGTCGGGCACCAGAAGCTGCCTGGTCACATCCGGTCCCGTGAAGATCGGATTGGGAAAAGGCTCCCTGTCCACATTGTTGATGGAGACGATTTTCATCTCTTCCTCCCGCCGTCGGTCATCATCGATCGGTTCGTCCACTCCCTCCCCATGCCGGAACCACGGTTCTCTACAACATGGGAGGGCTGTGGTGCACGAAGATCCTCAAGGATTCGTGGCCGGTATTCCTGATTCCATGTTCCTCCTCCTTCGGCACGAATATATAATCGCCGGCCTCGATGGGCTCCCATCTTCCGTTCACATAGGCTTCCCCCTTCCCCGATATCACGAGAATGGAGTCCACATGCAGATCATGGCGATGGATGGGGGCGCCTTCATTCGGGGAGATATCGATCATGCAGACACTGACGGTTTCCGTATCCTTTCCCGTTATGCAAGTGGCCATCCGCACATTGGCTAACTTGGGATGCGGAGTAAACGTCATTTCCTTGCTGCGGAACAACCTGGATTCCATGAGAAACTCCTCCTGACCACGAGGCAATGTTCTTTGGCCACGCCCGGGGGACGTGACGCTGCTACGGAAGGTTCCCAAACCGGCTACATGTTCTTGATTGTACCGAATTCGCCGGTCCAGGCGGCCTCCAGGATGGGCCTCATGTACTCTTCCACGAGATCCGCGTTCAGCGGAACCGGCATGTTCCGAAGCTTCATGTCCAGCTGCGGATTCTTGGCGGCGGTGAGACAACGGTCGATATGGTCCTTGGAGACTCCCTTCACGTCGCTTAAGCGCGTGGGGAAATCCAGGAACTTGCTGAAATTGACCATTGCCTTGGCTACCGCCAGCCCAAGTTCTCTTCCGGACAGCGAGTCCACGTCTTCCTTCGTATAGCCGTACTTCCTGTAAATGCGGCCGATCACCCGCAGTTGCTCCGGAACGGCCGGCGCGAAGAATACGGTGTAATAGGGGTTCATCAAGGCGCACGCCCGACCGTGGCTCAAGACATCCACCAGGGAAAAACTGGACAGATGGGCTCCCGACGTGCCGCCGATCATGATGGCGTAGCCGCCGAGATCGGTGCCCAGCCCCAGCAGGGTTCTGGCCTCCTTGCTTTTGGCGTCTTTCTTCACTTCGATCAGGCCCTTGATGATGAGCTCGATGCCGAGCTCGGCTACCCGTTGGGCCTTTTCCCGGGTCGCCGACGGAGCCCCGAAGTAGACCTCCAGGCAGTGGGCGATGCCGTCGAGCCCTCCATCCAGGGTCAAGCTCATCGGCTGGGTGGTGGTGACGTCGTAGTCGAAGACGGCGCGAGGCGGGACGATGGCCTCGTCCACGATGAGCTTCTTCTGCCCCATGACGGGATCGGTGATATTGGAATACTTGGTGAGGTGCGCGCCGGAGCTGGACGCCATCATGACGGCCACCACCGGCATGACGGCGCGCCCCGATTTCCCGCACGCCTCGGTTACCTGTCCTACTCCGAAGAACGGGTCGATTTCGGAATGGATATCCCCCAGCGTGGCCAGGACGGCGGCTGCTTTTACTGCGTCGATCCCGGAGCCGCCGTCCGCCACGACCAGAACGTCCGGTTTCCTGTGCATGATGTGACTGTGTATGCGGTAGACGTCCACGAACGGGGCGTTCGGTCCGGCGGACCGTACCTCCTCCGCCACATCCACCCCGGCTTTTTTGAGGGACGCAAGGATCCGTTCCCGGATGGGGCGAAACCACTCGAATTCGAGAGGCCCGACAAACAGGGCCCTCTTGCCGAATTCCGCGGCAAATCGCCCCGGCGGCCGATCCAGCACACCGCTGCCGAATGCGTACGTTTCTCCCTTGAATTCCTTCAATATGGCGGAGGCCCGTTCCTTTAGATCGGACATGGTTAGTATTCCCCCCGAGTGAGAAGTCCTATTCGAATTCCTTGATCGCGTCGATGGAGACTCCCATGGAGGCGTCCGTCTCCCGCTCGATGATGATGTCGAT
>Ga0224512_10001559_pt1 | contig 21955 bp, 19 predicted proteins | sample SF_May12_sed_USG_4_FD_169103 | JGI IMG/M metagenome (GOLD analysis project Ga0224512, IMG submission 169103) | Sediment microbial communities from San Francisco Bay, California, United States - SF_May12_sed_USGS_13 | ecosystem: Environmental > Aquatic > Marine > Sediment | place: USA... | reverse complement strand
CCCGCCCGAGCCCCGCCTGCGCCTGACCACCGACGTCATCGCCTTCACGTACAAGGAATTGCCCAAGTGGAACCCGGTCAACATCTGCAGCTACCACTTGCAGGAGGCGGGCGCCACGCCGGTGCAGGAGATCGCCTACGCGCTTGCCAACGCGATCGCCGTGCTGGAGCGCGTGCGCGCCGGCGGCCAGGTGCCGGCGAACGAGTTCCCTACCGTGGTCGGTCGCATCAGCTTCTTCGTCAATGCCGGCATCCGCTTCGTCACCGAGATGTGCAAGATGCGGGCGATGGCGCGGCTGTGGGATGAGATCTGCGAGACGCGCTTCGGCGTCTCCGATCCCAAGCTGCGCCGCTTCCGCTACGGCGTGCAGGTAAATTCGCTCGGCCTCACCGAGCAGCAGCCGGAGAACAACGTCTATCGCATCCTGCTCGAGATGCTCGCGGTCACGCTCTCGAAGGACGCACGCGCCCGCGCGGTGCAGCTCCCGGCCTGGAACGAGGCCTTGGGCCTGCCGCGTCCGTGGGACCAGCAATGGTCGCTGCGCCTGCAGCAGATCGTCGCCTACGAGACCGATCTTCTCGAATACGGCGATCTCTTCGCCGGCTCCGAGGTCATCGAGGCCAAGACGGCGGAGATCGAAGCCGCCGCCCGCGCCGAGCTCGCCCGCATCGATGAGATCGGCGGGCTTATATCCGCTGTAGAACAGGGGTATCTCAAGGCCCGGCTGGTCGAATCCAACGCCGCGCGCGTCGCCGCGATCGAATCGGGCGAACAGGTCGTCGTCGGCGTCAACAAGTGGACCGAGAGCGAGCCCTCGCCGCTCACCGCCGCCAGCGAAACCGATACCGGTATGAGCTTCCTCTCCGTCGACCCAAAGGAAGAGGAACGCGCGATCGCCCGGCTCACCGCCTGGCGCGAGGCCCGCGACGACGCAGCCGCAAGAGCAGCGCTCGCCGATCTCGAAGCCGCCGCGCGCTCGGGCGCCAACGTCATGCCGCCCTCGGTCGCCTGCGCCCATGCCGGCGTCACCACAGGCGAGTGGGGCGAGACCCTGCGGGCCGTCTTCGGCGACTACCGCGCGCCCACGGGCGTCACCGCCGCCGCACCCGCGCCGCGCGACGATGCCGGCGCCAAGCGCCTGGCCGATCTGCGCGCCCGCGTCGACGAGGTGAGCCGGCATGTCTTTGGTCGTGGTGGGGGCCGCATCAAGTTGCTGGTCGGCAAGCCCGGCCTCGACGGCCATTCGAACGGCGCCGAGCAGATCGCCGTGCGCGCCCGCGATGCCGGCCTGGAAGTGATCTACGAGGGCATTCGCTCGACCCCCGAGCAGATCGTCGCCGCCGCGCTCGAGGAGGGCGTCCACGCGGTCGGGCTCTCGATCCTTTCGGGCTCCCACGTCCCATTGGTCGAGGCGGTGCTGGTCGGCCTCGCATCGGAGGGCCTAACCGATATCCCGGTCGTCGCCGGCGGCATCATCCCCCCCGCCGACGCCGAAGCGCTCAAGGCGGCGGGTTTGGCTGCCGTCTTCACGCCCAAGGACTACGACCTGACGGCCATCATCGCCGACATCGTCGAGATCGTGGAGCGGGCGCAGCGGGAAGCGGCATAGAGCCGCAAGACTACGCACTCCCTCCTCCCTGTCACCCCGGGCTTGACCAGGGGTCCATACTGACCGACGGGCCGGGCGCCTCCCGATCCAGCGTTGTGCAGGTCCTCCGCACGATGGACCCCGGATCAAGCCCGGGGTGACAGTTCGCGTGGAGCGGCGCCATCGCAAGCGCGGCCGATAGGCCCCCCGCCCCCATTGACCCGTCCGGTCCCCCGCGCGATACAAATCGCGGTCCATCGTCCCGGGGGAACCAAATCCATGAAAGCCTATCAGTTCGACGAGCATGGCGGCCCGATCACCGCCCATGAACAGGAAACACCTACGCCGCTAGGCAGCCAGGTGCTCATGAAAGTCGGCGCCTGCGGCGTCTGTCATTCCGACGTCCATTTGTGGGAGGGCTATTTCGGCCTCGGCGGCGACCGCAGGCTCGACACCCGCGCCAGCCAGAAGGCGCTCCCCTTCACCTTAGGCCACGAGATCGTCGGCGAGGTTGTTGCCCTGGGCGAGCTGGCCAAGGGCGTAGCCGTCGGCGACAGACGTGTCGTCTATCCCTGGATCGGCTGCGGCGAATGCCCGACCTGCCAGCGCGGCGACGAGCAGCTCTGCAACCGGCCGGCCGCACTCGGCGTCAATGTCGATGGCGGCTATGCCGACCACGTGCTGGTGCCCCACCCGCGCTACCTCCACGACTACGGCGACGCATCGCCGGCGGTCGCCTGCACCTATGCCTGTTCTGGGCTCACGGCGTTCGGCGCGCTGAAGAAGGTGCAAGACCGCGCCGAGGGTAGCTTCCTTCTCATCGTCGGCGCCGGCGGCGTCGGCCTGGCCGGGGTGATGATCGCGCAGGCCATCATGGATACCGAGATCATCGTCGCCGATATTGACCCGGCCAAGCTCGAGGCCGCCAAGGCGGCGGGCGCATCCCATCTGATCGACAGCCGCGAGCCCGATGCCGGCAAGCAGGTCGTCAAGTTGACCCGCGGCGGCCCGCTCGCCGTGGTTGACTTCGTCGGCAACGAGGCGTCGGCGAAATTCGCCACCGGCTGCGTCGGCAAGGGCGGGCTTGCCGTGATGGTCGGCCTCATGGGCGGCGAGCTGCGCATGGCGCTGCCAATGCTGCCGCTGAAGAACATGGGCATCCAGGGTTCCTACACCGGCCGGCCCGATGAGATGGCCGAGCTGATGGCGCTGGTGCGCGAAGGCAAGGTCAAGCCGATGCCGGTCGCCGAGCGCCCGCTGGCCGACGTCGCCCAGATGGTCGAGGACCTGCGCGACGGCAAGATCGTCGGCCGCGTCGTGGTGACGCCGTAGGGGCCGCGCTCAAACCACAACCGTCATTCCCGCGAAAGCGGGAATCCAGGGATGGCAAGCAACAGTCTTTCCGGCTTGTCTGTATCCCCGTTTTCGCGGGGTGACGGGATGAACGGACGCGAGGACCACGCCCATGACCGCCAAACCCCTCACCATCACGGCAATCAGCACCCGTGCCGTCATCGCGCCGATGGCGCGGCCGCTGGCGACCGGCGGCGGGGCGGTCTCGACCGTGCCGCTGGTCCTCGTCGATCTTGAAACGAAGGAGGGCATAACCGGCCATGCATATGTGTTTTCCTATTTCGCCTCGCTGCTCGGCCCACTTGCCCAGTTGATCGCCAATCTCGGCGAGGGCCTGGTGGGCGACCCGCTCGCGCCGCTCGATCTTGAGGCCAAGCTGCAAAAGATACTCCGCCTGCCGGGTGCCCAGGGGCTCACGCTGATGGCGCTGTCCGGGCTCGACATGGCGGCTTGGGACGCTCACGCCAAATCGCTCGATTTGCCGCTTGCCCGCGCGCTCGGAGCCGACCCAAAGCCAGTCCCCGCCTACAACTCCAACGGTCTCGGCATCATCGGCCCCGAGAAGGCAGCCAGGGAAGCGGCAGAACTCGCGGCGCCCGGCTTTCCGGGTGTGAAAGTCCGGCTCGGCTATCCCGACATCGAGACCGACCTTGCCGTGGTCCGCGCCGTGCGCGAGGCCGTGCCGGCGGGCACCGCCCTTATGAGCGATTATAATCAATGTCTCGATACGTCCGCGGCTACTGCGCGCGCAATGGCGCTCGACGGCGAGGGACTCACCTGGATTGAAGAGCCGGTGCGCGCCGACGACTATGCCGGTTGTGCGCGGGTCCGAGCCAAGGCGCGCACACCGATCCAGATTGGCGAGAACTTCTGGGGCATCCACGACATGGAAAAGGCACTGGCCGCCGGCGCAGCCGATCTGATGATGCCCGACGTGGCCAAGATCGGCGGCGTCACGGGATGGCTGCGTGCGGCATCGCTCGGCGCCGCGCGCGAGCTGCCGCTGTCCTCGCACCTTTATCCCGAGATCTCCGCCCACATCCTTGCGGCAACGCCGACGACGCATTGGCTGGAATATGTCGATTGGGCAAACCCGGTCCTGGCGGAGCCGCTGATAATTGAGGGCGGCCACGCCGTCGTCCCCGAGCGCCCCGGCATTGGGTTGGCGTGGGACGAGAAGGCGGCGGCAAAATACGCCGCGTGAGGTTTTGCGACCCAATTGCCCGCCGGCACGACCCGACCCAATTAACTTGTCATGTTCACAATCCTCGGCCTCGACCATATCGTCATCCGCGCCAAGGACGTCGACGCAATGGTCGCCTTCTATCGCGACGTGCTCGGCTGCCCGGTCGAAAAGGTGCAGGAGGATTTCGGCCTCACCCAGCTCCGCGCAGGCTCAAGCCTGATCGACATCGTCGATGTGGAAGGCAAGCTCGGCCGCGCGGGCGGCCCGCCGCCCGGGGCGCAAGCGCACAATATGGACCATTTCTGCCTGTCGATCCGGCCCTGGGATGAGGCCGCGCTGCTCGAGCATCTGAAGGCGCATGGCGTGGCGCCTGGCGAGATCGGCCGCCGCTACGGCGCCGACGGCTATGGCCAGTCGATCTATCTCGAAGACCCCGAGGGCAACGCGGTCGAACTCAAGGGACCGGGTGAAGGCCCCAAGGCGGGCTAGGTCGGTTTCTCTGAGAAGCGCGTGCGCCGGACCGGTGTGTCAGTAGAGCTTACACACCTGGTTGGTTCTTTTCATATACGCCTCATAGCCGCCGACATCCCGGCAGTAGGGCTGGGTCTTCACCACCGGCGGCACCTTTTCGGACCGCTGGGCGCTCTGCTGCGTCTTCCGGCGCGGCCGCACCACCCGCACCACGTTCGCCTGTTTTTCTTTTTCCTTGGCTTTCTCTTTTTCTTTTTCAGCGCGGATCGCCTCGACGACCTTTTCCCGGTGGGCGATCGCCGCGTGCCGCCTCGCGCGCTCGTTGGCGATGCGCGCGGCCTCCAGCTGCATCGTACGGCCATGCTCGACGAGCGCATGATTGGCCGCCTGAGCCTCCTTGTACTCGGTGTAGGTTAGATACCCAGCGCCGATCAGCGCCACAAACATGGTCGCCGTCAATATGCCCTGCGTCCAGTTCGTCCAGTTCGCCGTTGGCCGCGCCTGCTTGACGATCGGCTCCAGCGCTTCTTCCTGGATATACGGCACCACGGTCGCGGGTCCGATGGCCTCCCCCGCCCACATGCGCCGAAACGCCGTGATGTCCTGCGGCCGCTCTTCGGGCTTGACCGCCAGCGCGTAGTCGAGCGCGTTGAGCAGGGCCGCGCTGTAGCCCTCACCGATCAGCTCGGCGAAAGGCGAAAACTCATCGTTCAGCAGGCGGTCGGGCGCCTCCGGTGGATGAAAGCCCGAGATCGTCCGATAGATCGAAGCCCCCACCGCGTATATGTCGGTCCACGGGCCCTGCTTGCCCTTGCTCGAATACTGCTCGCCCGGCGCGTAGCCCGGCGTCAGGGCGACCGTCAGGTTCCGGTTCTGCTCCCCCATCGTGTGGCGCGAACAGCCGAAATCGAGCAGCACGGCGCTGCCATTCTCGCGAACCACGATGTTGGCGGGCTTGATGTCACGGTGCAGGATGCCCTGGGCGTGAACCTCCTCCAGCGCGTCGAGGATTGGCTCGAAGATGTCGCGCATCTCGTCTTCATCGAGCGTTTTCCGGCGCTCCAGAAGATCGGCCAGGCTTTCGCCCTCGACATACTCCATGACCATGTAGGAGGTGCCGTTGGCCTCGAAGAGGTCGGTGATCGGCACGATCCCCGGATGGCTGAACTGGGCGAGCAGGCGCGCTTCCTTGGTGAAGCGCGATAGACCCCATTTGAACTTCTGCTCCTCGCCGAGCCGCGGCCGCACGGTAATGCTGTCCTCGGTGCGCAGCGCCAGATTGTCGGGCAGGTATTCCTTTATCGCGACGGGCTGCTCAAGACCGGTGTGGTAGGCCAGATAGGTGATCGCGAAGCCGCCAATGCCGAGCACGCGCTTGATGCGATAGCAATCGCGCAGCACCGATCCGCTGGGCAACCGGTGCTTGCGTTTCGCCGCCGCGTTCGTTTCCTTTGTCTTAGATCGCTTGCGCGATCGCCCGCTGCTCAATTTGCGCTCCCGGCGCAGCCAATTTGGCCAGGCCCTTTGTATTCTTTAATTTTAAATAACAATGAATAAAACGTTACCGATTTGCAAGTTGAAGGGAAATATATGGTTAACAAAGGCCGATTCGTTTGCTTTGGGCCCATTGTCCCCGCGATTGGCGGGTTCAGACCCCGAAACCGGCGATTGCTACCGCTCAGCCACGCTGTTCCGGCAAGGCATCGGCAAATCACGAAATTGTTATCGTAGCGCCGCTTGCTGTTAGCCCATCAAAGGTCTGTATTTCACATGGAAAGCGCCACGGTGACGTCAGGATGCCGTGGCGTTTTGTTTGCGATTGCAAGAACAAAGAAGCCAGCTCGCTGGAGAAGATGGGCCTTTAGGCGGCACAGCGGAATGCGCGGCAGGAATGCCTGCCAGTGCGCCGGCCGGAGGCTCATCGGGCGGCAAGGTGCCGCGCCAGGCGTGGCCGGTCGGAGACGGAGAGATGGGCGTCGGATTCTGGCAAAGCCCGGAAGTGCAAGGCGGCGCCATACCCTTTGGCGCGGCCCTGCTGCTTTGCCTCATGGTCAGGCTGGCCGGCGGCCGCGAGCATGGCGCGCGCCTCGCCGTGGTGGCGGTCCCGCTTGGCTTCCTCCTCGCCTACATCCTGCTGGAGCCGGTGGCCTGGCCGGCCGTCGCCTCCAAGCAGAAGGTCTTCTATATCGCGCTGTTGGCCCTGGTGATTGGCCTCGCCGCGGCCGTACGCGGCGCCCGGCGCTCGACGGCCGTCGCCGCAGCGGCCATTTTCGCCGTCGCCTCCCTGATTTGGCTGGCCATTCGACGCCTGAGCGGCGAGCCCGGGTTCGGCGACCTCGCCACGCTGGTCGTTCTGCTGCTGGTATCAATCGTCTTGGTTTGGCGTCTCCTGGCCGCGGAGGCCGCGACGCCGGACGAGCCCGACGAGTCCCGCGGCAGCATCCACGCGCCGGCCATGCTGTTGCTGCTTGCTTTCGCCGCCGGCCTCATTTCCCTGGCCGGCGCCTTCATCGGCATGGCCCAATTGGCGATCGCGCTGGGCGCAGTGCTGGGCGGTTTCCTGCTGGTCAGCTATGTCTCTTATGTCCGCTCCGGCCAGGCCTTGCGCTTCGGACCGCTCGGCGCGCTGGCGGCAGGTGGAGCCTGGCTTGCCTGCCTTTATGTGATGGTTCTGTTCGCCGGCGCCGTCAGCCGCCCGGCGCTGGCCATCTTGCTGGTCGCCTTTCTGGCCGACCCGTTGGCCCGAAGGATCCGGTTCTCGCAAGGAAAGACAGCGCGGATGATCGAGCCGATTCTCTATGGCGCCATCGTCGCCCTGCCTGCGATCGCTGGCGTCGTGTATGCATTTTCGATGGCGGACAGCGAACCGGGCTACTAGCCCGGCGGGCTTGCCGTCTTATCTAACTTCCTCACAGCCAACCAAATGAAAGGAACCAGGGGATGCAGAGATCAAAGTTGACCGGTGTCTTGATGGCCGTAGCGCTGATCGGCGGAGCCACACAGACCGTGCAAGCCGCCGACACGTTCAAGATCGATCCGGCCCATGCCTTCGTATACTACAAGGCCAACCACTTCGGCTGGTCCAACAACATGGGCCGCTTCAACAAAGTCTCCGGCACGTTCACCATCGACGAAGCGAACCCGGGCAAAAGCAAGGTCAATGTCGTGATCGACGCGGCCAGCGTCGACACCAATCACGAAGCTCGGGACAAGCATCTCCGCAGCCCTGACTTCTTCAACACGAAGGAGTTCCCCCAAATCACCTTTACCAGCACGAAGGTGGAAAAGATCGCCGGCCGCAAGGGGCGCCTGACCGGCAATCTGACGATGCTCGGCGTGACCAAGCCGGTCAGCTTCGAGTTCACCTGGAACCGGATGTCTCCGCACTTCCGGAACAAGGACGAGATCCACACCGGGTTTTCTGCGCAGGTCACGATCAACCGCGCCGACTGGGGCATGAAGAAGTTCCCGGACCAGGCTATCGGCCACAACATCACATTGTTCCTGGAGATCGAGGGCCTGCGCAAGAAGTAGCGCTGCCAAGGTCCAAGGCGAGGACGAACGGCCGATCCGGGAGATTGTCGGATCGGCCGTTTCGCGTCTGGCCCCGTCGCTCTGCCGGTCGCCACCGGCGCGCGTCCCGGGCACGGACCAATTCCTATCTGCGCTTGGCTTTGGGAAACTTGCCGGTGATGAGCGCCCAGACGCCCACGCCTAGGAGCGCCAGCGGAACCGCCATCAGCCACACATATATCCGGCCCGCCTGCCAGAAACCGATGGCCATGGCGCCGCCCAGCACCAGCCCGGCCCCGATCAATACCAGCCCGCCTATACGCGCCTTGCGCCGCGCCGCGGGCGATCCGGGATCGGCCTGCAGTGCCGCCATCTTGGCCTGCTGGTCGGCCCAGGCCTCGCGCATCGACTGTCTTCGCTTACGCGCCATGTTCGCATCTCCGATCCCTCCCTATACTGCCGCAAAAGAGGGAGGATCCGAAATGACCACAGTACTCAGCGAGCTCACTGCCGGCGTGCGCACCGTCACGCTCAACCGCCCCGACCGATTGAACGCGATAAGCCCGCAACTGGTGATCGACCTCAATGCGGTATTCGACGAGGCGATGGCCGACGACGCGACCAAGGCCATCGTCTTCCGCGGCGCCGGCCGCGCCTTCTGCGCCGGCGACGACCTCAAGGACTTCGACGACCAGAAGGGCACCGAAGCCGAAGTCACCGCGATGATCGAGCGCCTGCAGGACGTCACCCGCAAGATCGTGCTCGGCGACAAGATCGTGGTCGGCGCGATCCATGGCTGGGCCGTCGGCGGCGGCCTCGAATGGGCGATCAATTGCGACCTGCCAATCTGGGGGACGAGCGGCCGCGGCTTCTTCCCGGAGGTCAATCTCGGCCTCTTCGTCACCGGCGCGGTGACCACGCTGTTGCCAAAGCTGGCGGGGCTGCATAGGACCAAGGAGTTGATGTTGTTCGGCGAACGCTTCGATGCCGCCCGCGCGCTAGAGCTCGGCATCGCCTGGAAGGTCCTACCCGACGAGCAGTTGTTCGAGGAAGCCCAGGCGACCGCCGAGCGTATCGTGGCGCTGCCCTACGAGCAGGCCTGCAACATCAAGCGCGTCATCAACCGCGCCTGCCACATGGATGCGGAGGGTGCGATGGCGCTTGAGACGGCCGCCTGTACTGCCGCCATGCTCGACCCTGAGACCGAGGAACGGATCAAGGCGTTCGGGGGGTAAGGCGTCACGCTGGATATCGGGTCGGTGCCCGCGGTGTCATCAAGTGCGTCGTTCGCTTTTCGCAAGCAACAGACACTCGCTAAGGAGCTTTCAACGACCACTGATATCCCGAAGCGGACATCAAAAAGAAATGTCGTGCGGCGTCACCCAAGGTCGCATACACAAGCCGCGCGGAGGACTGGGAAACGGATCATGGCAAAGACACTTGTTTTGACCTTTATCGCCGAGGACAGATCGGGCTTGGTCGAGACGCTGTCCGAGACAGTTGCCGAGCAGGGAGGCAACTGGCTGGAAAGTCGAATGGCTCATTTGGCCGAGAAGTTCGCCGGCATCGCCAGGGTAGAAGTCCCTGGCGACAAGGTTTCGTCCCTCAAGACCGCGCTGATGGGGCTCGGCGCGGAAGGTTTTCATCTTGCCGTCGAGGAGGCGGCGGTCGAGGCGTCGCTCGGCGGCCCGGTCTTCAATCTCGATCTCGTCGGGCCGGATCAGCCGGGAATCCTGCGCGACATTTCCCGCTGCTTGACGGGACTTGGCGTTAGCGTTGAGGAAATGGCGACCGATGTCCGGGGAGCCCCGATGGGCGGTGGCAACTTGTTCTATGCAAAGGCTCGGGTCTGCGTCCCGCCGGGCTTGAGCGAGGAAGAGCTTCGCCGGGCCCTCGAAGCGATAGCCGGCGCGCTGATGGTGGATATCGCCCTGCGCGAAGAGGTCGCTACCTAAGATCCTTGACGATATCCGCCGGGTAACCGGCGAGACGATGCGCTATTCGCGCAGGTCGACGAAACGCGGCGCCTTGACGCTGGTTTCGAATTCCCGGGCCAGCGTCCCCGTGGCCAACACCTCGATGTCGGGGCGCACTTCGAAGACGCTGCGCAGCTCGCCGGCCAGCTTGTCCGTCAACGCCGTCTCCACCGTGCCGCGCTTGAGCTCGACGGCCAGCCTGAGGACCTCGCGGTCTTCCACCGTCCGCAGCTCCACCTTGAAATCGTTGACCTCGCCGATGCGGAACATGAAGTCTTCGAACTCGGCGTGGTTGATGTTGACCCCGCGGATCTTGAAGAAGCCGGCCGTCCGGTGCGCGTGGCGCATGACCGGGAATACTGAAAACGGTCCGCTGGCGCTGGACTGCTCATGGATGGTGACGATGTCGCCCGAGCTCCAGCGCAGGAACGGCGTGGCGTTGTTGAGCCACAACGGCGTGATCACCATGAGGCCCGGCTGGCCCGGCTCGACCGGGAGCCCGGTGTCCTCGTCGACGACCTCGAAGAAGGCCTGGTCGGTCTGGATGTGGAAGCCCTCATGCACGGCGCTGTCGCTGCCGAGGATGCCGATCTCGGTCATGCCGAAGAGGTCGTTGACCTCCGCGCCCCACATGCGCTCGAGCTTTTCGCGTTTCGCCGCCGACAGCGCTTCGGCGCCGACCAGCACCCTGCGCACCGACGACCCGGCGAGGTCGATGCCCTTGGCCTCGGCCAGATTAGCCAGATGCAGGCCGTAGCTCGGCATGCCCATCCAGACGGTCGGCTTCAAGCGCTGAAGCAGCTCGATCTGCACCTCTGATGGTGTGTTTGCACCGGCGCCAACCCAGATGACGCCGATATCCGCCAGATTGGCCGTGCGTGCCCAAAGCTGGCCCGCCGGATGCACGCCCAGCGGAAACGACATGTGACAGACGTCGCCCGGCTGCACACCGGCACAGATCCAGCACCGGGTGAGCTGGAGCTTGGCAAACTCCATATCCCTGAAGGTGCGCGGATAGAACAGCGGCACGCCCGTAGCGCCGCCGGAGCGCCAGTACTCGGCGATCTCGTTGCCCTCGGCGATGCAGATCTGCTCTGCAAACCTGTCCGGCGAGATCTCGCGCAGCGTTTCCTTGTCGGTGATTGGGATCTTCGCCCATTCCTCGGGATCATCGAGCCGATCCGCCCGCACGCCATCGAGCTTGCCGCGATAGAATTGCGAGCGCATCGCCTGGCTCAGCGCCACCGGTTTTCGCTCGCTCTGAATGCGCGCGATGTCTTCGCGGGATTTCGGCAGATCTAGATCAAGCACGTTGTCCTTCCTCCTGGCCGCATCCGCCGGTTGGCTGCGCGCGCCACAATGACCGGCTCACCGCCGCAGCGCCGTTCGCAGCCGGCAGCGATTGTAGCGCCCGACCCGGCAAAGCTTCGGATTTTTGCCATCAGCGCCCCTCTCCGCCTAGCCATCGCATGCAGACAAGGTCGACCGAATTTGCCGAGAGACGGGTTCAAGCCCGTGCCTACTCGGCCGCCACCGCCGTCTCGTCAGGCAGCCGCGTCACCCGGCAGCGCAAACCGCGTGTGTTCGCCGAGCCCGCCGCCGGATCGTATGGCGGGCCGTATGACATCGCGCCGTTGATATTGACGTCGAGCGCGCCGTGCTCGGGACCGTCCGCCTCGGGCAGCCACCAGCCCATGCCGGTGGAGACGACGCCCACCTCGACATCTTCGGTCAGCTTGGCCCGCAATCGGCAACGGCCGCTGCCGCCGGCCACTTCGACCGAGACCCAGTCATCGGCCGCGATGCCGAGCGCCGCCGCCGTCACCGGATGGATCTTCAGCCAGGGATCGGGCGTGACCTTTCGCGCCCAGGCCTGATCGCGAAAGCGCGAATGGTGGTAGGTCTTCTCGCGCGCGCCGGTCAGCAGCAGCAGCGGAAATGTCTCGTCCTCCAGCGCCGCACCCGTCGGCGGCACGAAGCCGGGCAACGGGTCGAGCCCGTGTTCGGCCAGGCGTTCGGAATAAAGCTCGACCTTGCCCGTCGGTGTGTGGAAGACCTGGTTCTCGAAGTCGCCCAGCGCGTACTCATAGGTGGCGTAGCCGGTCTCGGCGAGCGCAGCGCGGTCGATGCCGCTGTCGCCGAGCAAAAACTCGTTGAACGCCGCGTGGTCGGCCCAGGGCACGAGGTCGCGCTCGATGGCGCCGCGCGCCTGCAGCCGGTCGATGAGGCCGCGCGCGATTTCCAGGTCCGAGCGCGCTTCTCCCTGGCGCGGCCCAATCGCCGCGGTGTAGGTGATGCAGGGGCCCCCGACATGCAGGGAGACCTCCTCCTCCTCCAGCGTCGTCGTCTTGGGCAGCACGATGTCGGCATAGGCCGCGGTGGGGTTCATGGTCTGGCTCGCCACGGCGAAGAAATCGAGCGACTTCAATGCTGCGATGGTGCGCCGCGCATCGGGGTAGGTGACGACGATATTGACGCCCGTCGCATAGAGCGCGCGCACCGGATAGGGCTCGCCGGTCAGCATCGCCTCGATCACCGAGGGGTTGTGGCATGCCGCCTGCCAGCCGTGTGGCCCGGCCCAGAGGGGAAACTCGGCCGCGCCGATCGCCTGCTTGGCCACCGCCTCGTCGAGCTGGAAGGCGGGATCGTGCAGCAGCTCCATATGGCTGCGGAAACCGGCCGGCTTCTTGGCGCGCCGGTTGCCGCCAGCACGGTCGAGATTGCCGCTGATCGCCACTAGGCAATGGAAGGCGCGAAAGGTCTGCACCCCGGCGGAAAAGGCATCGATGCCGTGACCCGAAACGAATGTCGACGGGCCATCGGCGTAGAGCCGTGCCGCGGCCACTATATCGTCGGTTGCGACGCCGGCAAGCTCAGCCGCGACCGCCGGTGGGAAATCGGCCACGCGCGCTTTCAGCTCGTCGAAACCGTGGCACCAGCGCGCAACGAAGTCCCGGTCGTGGCGCTCTTCGGCGATCAGCACGTGCATCATGGCAAGGCCGATCGCAGCATCGGTGCCCGGCCTCGGCCGCAGATGGAGATCGGCCAAGCCCGCCGCCGGCGCGCGCACCGGATCGATGACCACGATGTTGGCGCCCTTCGCCTTGGCGCGTTTCAACGCCTGCCACTGGATCGGATCGGCGGCCTGGGGATTGCGCCCGACGATAAGCGCGCAGCGCGTGTTCTCGACATCCTCGCCGCCGGTGATCGTAAGCCCCGTCACCATGTCGCTGACGCCGCGGCAACCGCCGCAGAGATCCTGGTTGATCATCCAGTTGGGCGAGCCCATCGAGCGCATGAGGAAGGCGACGATCGGCCCGCGCGGGAAGAAGCCGCCCGACACCGCGCCCGCCAGCGCCAAGGGTCCGTATTCGGCGCGGACCTTTGCCAATCCATCGGCCATCGCGTCGAGCGCCTCGTCCCGGGAAGCCCGACGCCACTGGCCGGACCCGCGCGGGCCGTCGCGCATCAGCGGATGGCGCAGGCGGCTCTCGTTGTAGGTCCATTCGGGAAGCGCGCGGATGCCCTTGACACAAAAGGCGCCCTTGGAGGCCGGGTGCTCAGGATTGGGGGCGACCTTGACCGCGCGGCCGTCGCGCACAGAGACGAGCGCGCCGCACAGCGTGCCGCATTCCCAGCAGGTCGTCGGTGTCGTGGTGCCCGTATCCATGCGATCGCCGCTCCCAATCGGCCGTCCTGGATATCAGACTAAGACGATCGATGGAGCTTGGCTATGGGCGTGCCTTTCGGCTGGCGCCGCGCACCAGCCCTCTTCCCTTCCGGCCGCCCACGGGAACATATGCTCATGGGTGGCCAGGAGGGGGAGAGGGCCGGAGCCGGCGGAGCCAATAAAGATGACGCCCCGGCCGGGGAGGGTCAGCCGGGGCGCCGGATTAGGCCGTGGACGGCGGTCCGCGGGCCTAAAGTCTGCCCTTCTTGTGCTGGTCGTAGATGTAGCCGCCGACTGCGCCGGCGCCGGCGCCGATCGCTGCGCCGCAGGGGATGCAGCCGCCGGTGAGCGCGGTGCCGACCACACCGACACCGGCGCCGATTGCGGCGCCGCCGCCAACACGTTGGCTGGTCTGCGAGCAGGCGCCGAGGCCGATCGCGGCGATCAGGGCGAGGGGGAGAGCTAGTCTGCGCATGGTCTGATCCTTTTTCGATATGGTCCGGCAGGACACCGGGAGAACGTGCCCGCCGCATCTGGGAGTAACCATAGGGACAATCGCTCGCCCCGCATGTGACTCGCGTCACAGGTCTGACGTTTTCGTGTCGTATTTTTCAAGCTCGTGCCGTGACAGACCGGCCAGGCGCTTCGCGCGCGGGCGTGGATGCGTTATGTCTGTCGTCCGCCAACCCGCTACGCCCGCAGCGACCAACACAGATGTCTTTTCTCGACCGCATCCGCGATTGCAATCGCGCCAACCTTCGCCGCTTCCGGCCGTTCATCATCGCCGGCGCGCAGGTGGGCTATGTGCGCACCGACATCGCCGCACGCCTCAAGTACTTCCGCGACACGTTCGATGTGACCCGCGAGGCCGTGTTCCTCAGTCCCGACCTTGTGAGTTTCGAGGAGCGCAGCGCGGCAATGACGCCCGTTGTCGCCGCGCTGGTCGACGACGGTGCGATTACGGCCCCGCGGGGCGAGCTCTACTCGGTGGCAACCCACTTCACCGCCGAGCCGTTGATGGCGCTTGAACGCGCTGCCGTGCCCGCCTTCGGCGCGCGCGCTTACGGCGTCCACATGAATGGCTTCGTGCGCCGCAGGGGCGGTATCGAGATGTGGATCGGGCACCGGGCCAAGGACAAGCCGACATTTCCGGGCATGCTCGACAACATGGTCGCCGGCGGCCAGCCGATGGGCATTACGCTCCAGGATAACCTGATCAAGGAATGCGCCGAGGAGGCCGCGATCCCGCGCGAGCTGGCGATCCTGGCGACCCCGGTCGGGGCCATCACCTACCGCGCCGAATCGCCGGAGGGCCTGAAGCCCGACGTGCAGTTCTGCTACGACCTCGAACTGCCCGCCGATTTCGTGCCAAGGAACTCCGACGGCGAGATCGAGCGCTTCGAACTCTGGCCGATCGAGCAGGTCATGGAGACGGTGAGCCAGACCACCGAGTTCAAGTTCAACTGCAACCTCGTCATCATCGACTTCCTGGTCCGCCACGGCCTGATTCTCCCCGACGATCCCGACTATCTCGAAATCGTGCGCGGGCTGCGCCAGTAGCGACGCCGCGCCGTGGCCTTACCGTCACCCTCGCGAAAGCGAGGGTCCAGCGATGTCGCCAAGAGCCGTGCCCGTCTTCTCTGGATTTCCGCTATCGCGGGAATGACGGACAAGCAGACCGACGCGATACCTTTCTCCCAAAAAGGGCAGACGCCGCGCCGCGCGCTTGCTACCGTCGTAACCAATCAACAAGACCACGAACCGGGGGGCACCGATCATGACCACAACCGATCTCGCGCTGGCGCCCGCGACCGAACTGGTCGCGCTCTACCGCGCCGGCAAGGCCTCGCCGGTCGAGGCCGTGCAAGCCGCGCTGGCGCGCATCGACAAGCTGAACCCGGTCCTCAACGCCTACAACCTCGTCGATGCGGACAGCGCGCTGGCCGCGGCCAAGGCCAGCGAGGCGCGCTGGTCGAAGGGCGAGCCGGTCGGCCTTATCGACGGCGTGCCGACGTCGATCAAGGACATCGTGCTGACCAAGGGCTGGCCGACGCTGCGCGGCTCCAAGACCATCGATCCCGATCAGCCCTGGGACGACGACGCACCGGCAACCGCGCGGCTGCGCGAGGCGGGCGCCGTCCTGCTCGGCAAGACGACGACGCCGGAATTCGGCTGGAAGGGCGTCACCGACAGCCCACTGACCGGCATCACGCGCAACCCCTGGAACACCGACATGACCCCAGGCGGCTCGTCGGGCGGCGCGGCGGCGGCAGCCGTCACCGGCATGGGCGCGCTACACATCGGCACCGATGGCGGCGGCTCGGTGCGCATCCCCGCGGGCCTGACCGGGCTCTTCGGCATGAAGGCCACCTACGGCGTTGTTCCGGCCTGGCCGCCGAGCCCCTTCGGCACGCTCGCCAATGTCGGGCCGATGACGCGTACCGTCGGCGATGGCGCGCTGATGCTGAGCGTGCTCGCCCAGCCCGATCCGCGCGACTGGTACGCCCTGCCGCCGCTCGGCCGCGACTTCACGCAAGGATTGGACCGGGGCGTCGAGGGCCTCAAGATCGCCTACGCGCCGGCGCCCGGCGGAGTGACGGTCGAGCCCGACATCGCCGCGCATGTCGAGAGCGGGGTCAAGCTGCTCGAAGAGCTGGGCGCCAATGTCGAGCGGGCCGACCCGCCGATCGAGGGCGCCGGCGACATCTTCACCAATCACTGGTTTGCCGGCGCGGCCTATCTCGCCCGCGACTTCACCGACGAGCAGAAGGCGCTGATGGATCCGGGCCTGGTTGCCTGCATCGAGATCGGCGACCGGATCACGCGCGCCGATTACGTCGCCGCCCTCGACGGCCGCCAGACGATGGGCTTCGCGCTGCACGCCTTCATGAACGACTTCGACCTGCTGGTCATGCCGACCCTGCCGGTCACCGCCTTCGAGGTCGGCGAGCTGGCCCCGAAGAAGACCGGCGAGGAACAGTGGGTCGACTGGACCCCATGGACCTATCCCTTCAATCTCTCCCGCCAGCCGGCCGCCACGGTGCCCTGCGGCGTCTGCGGCAACGGCCTGCCGGCGGGCCTCCAGATCATCGGCTCGTTGCACGACGAGGAAACCGTGCTGCGCGCGGCCGCCGCCTTCGAGGCTGCGCGGCCCTGGGCGCTGCCGGAGATGGCGACGACGTAAGGCAGCGGCGCAACAAAGAAAGACCCCTCACCCTCCCACGGCCTGACGGCCGCGGGCCCCGCCCTCTCCCCCAAGGGGCGAGGGAAAAAGGGCAGGCCTCGCTTGAGTTCCCTCTCTCCTTGGGGGAGAGGGTTAGGGTGAGGGGTCATCGCGCAGCGTCTAAATCCCAGAGACCCCAACAGCATCTATTCCCCAAACCCCGCCATGCCGATGACCTCGCCGGCACTCTTGCCCGCCGCGCGCAGTGCATCGATCGTGATCGACTTGTCGCGCTTGGAGAGGCGATTGCCCTCGGGGTCGGTGATCAGCTCGTGGTGATGGTAGTCAGGCGTCGCCATCCCAAGCAGCGCCTGCAACAGACGGTGGATGTGGCTGGCGAATAGCAGGTCATCGCCGCGCGTCACCAGCGTCACCCCCTGCAGCGCATCGTCGACCGTGACCGCGAGGTGATAGCTCGTCGGCACGTCCTTTCGCGCCAGCACCACATCGCCGAAGATTTCCGGGGTTGCCACCTGCTCGCCGCGCAGCCGGTCGGTCCATGTGAGATCGCCGGCGAGCCGTCTCGCGCGCACGACATCGAGGCGCAAAGCGTGCGGCTCGCCCCGATCGATACGCCGCTGGCGCTCGGCTGGCTCGAGCCTGCGGCAGATGCCGGGATAGATCGGCCCTTCCGGACCATCCCCCGGCTGATGCGGCGCGCCGGCCGAGCGTTCGATCTCGGCGCGGATCTCCGCCCGCGTGCAGAAGCAGGGATAGAGCAGGCTCATATCCGCGAGCCGGCCAAGCGCCTCGGCGTAATCGTCGAAGTGATCCGATTGCCGGCGCACCGGGCTCTCCCATTCCAGCCCCAGCCATTCCAGATCGCGATAGATCGCCTCTTCGAATTCGGGCTTGCAGCGGCCGAGGTCGATGTCCTCGATACGCAGCAGGAAGCGGCCCCCGCCGATGCGCGCCGCCCCCCAGGCGACCAGCGCCGCATGCACGTGGCCGAGATGGAGAAGCCCCGTCGGGCTCGGCGCGAAACGGGTGACGACGGTCATGGGATGCGGGCCGTGCTGAAAAATTGTGGGATAGACCACGTGGTCGGCAAAGGTCCGGCATGGATCGCGCCCGGCTTCGACAACCCCCCTCACCCTACCCTCTCCCCCCTGCGAGGGGGGAGAGGGATATTTGTTTAAACGACGTAAACAATATTTTCCTCTCCCCCTTGAGGGGGAGAGGGTAGGGTGAGGGGGTGAGCCGTCGGATGGCGGTACCTATGCAAATCGTCCTTGCGTCCCCCATGCCCCGCTATTCCAAGACTGCGCTACGGCGCGACATCAAGAGCCTCGCAGGCGTCGATCCCGACATGGCCGACACGCTGGCGCGCTTCGGCTATCCCGAACTGCGCTCGCGCGAGCCGGGCTTTGAGGCGCTGCTGCGCGCCATCGTCGGCCAGCAGGTCTCGATCGCCGCCGCCGCCGCGATCTGGGGCCGGCTCGCCGCCACCGTCGATCCGCTGGAACCGGCGACCCTGCTCGCCACCAGCGAGGAGGCGCTGCGCGCGGCCGGGCTGAGCCGCCAGAAGATCAGCTATGCGCGCGGCCTTGCCGGCGATATCACCGCCGGCCGGATCAGGCTCGAGCGCCTGCCGCGCCTGGCCGACGAAGAAGCAATCGAGACCCTGACGATGCTGAAGGGCATCGGGCGCTGGACGGCGGAAGTCTATCTGCTCTTCGCGCTCGGCCGCGCCGATATGTTTCCCGCCGACGATCTCGCGCTGATGAGCGCGGCGGGACATATGAAGGGTCTGGCCGAGCGGCCCGACCGCGCCGGCGTGCTGGCGATCGCCGAGGCCTGGCGGCCGTGGCGCGGCGCCGCGGCCCACATGCTGTGGCACTATTATCACCACGTCATCATGACGTCGGCATCGCGCAAGGCCGACAAACCGGCATCGAAGGCCGTCCCGTGAGCGCTGGCCTCGCACTCGACGGACCCAGCGCGCCGCCGAGCGCGGGCGGTCCCGCCAAGCAGCTCGTCGTGTTGCTCCATGGTTGGGGCGCCGACGGCGACGATCTGATCGGTCTTGCCCCGTGTTGGGGCGAACTGCTGCCCGAGGCGGCTTTCGTCTCGCCGCATGCGCCGTTCCCGTGCGAGATGGGCTTCGGTCGTCAGTGGTTCAGCCTTGCCGACCGCGCTCTCGACACGATCCTTGCCGAGGTCCGTCTGACCGCACCGATGATCGACGCCTTCATCGACGAGCAGCTCGACGCGTACGATCTCGCACCGGCGCAGCTCGCCATCGTCGGTTTCAGCCAAGGCACGATGATGGCGCTCCATCTCGCCCCGCGGCGGGAGGTAGAGATCGCGGCGCTTGTCGGCTATTCCGGCCGCCTGATCGGCGACGGTCTGCTGGATGCCGAGACCAGATCACGGCCGCCGATCACTCTGATCCACGGCGAATACGACGAAATGGTGCCGGCCGCATCGATGGACAGCGCCGCCGCCGCGCTCACCGGAGCGGGGTTCACGGTCGACAGCCACCTCCGCCCGGGGCTGGGTCACGGCATCGATCCCGAGGGCATCGCGATTGCCGGCCGCTTCATCGCACAACGGTTTGCGACGCGGCGCGCACAGGGGAAAATTCCCCCGACTGACCCGAGATAGGCTGTCTGCTAGGCGTTTTATTGGGATCGCCAAACCGTCAGGCCGGCGCCCTGCCCGCCCGCGCGCTTGAAGTTTGGCCAAAAAGGGCCCAGATTCATTGAGGTAATCGCGACCGGCGGCGCCAGGTTTCTTCCCCCCGTAATGACTTCGTTACGGAACCTGTTGTAAGGTCCGGCCGCAATCGGAGGAGCCACGGGTCATGCAGCCGCCGCTCGAACGTTGCCATGCGCTGGTGCTGAACGCGGATTTTCGCCCGCTCAGCTACTTCCCGCTGTCGCTGTGGCACTGGCAGGACGCGCTGAAGGCCGTGTTTATGGACCGCGTGAATATCGTCTCCGAGTACGAGCGTGTCGTCCATTCGCCGAGCCAGGAGTTCAAGCTGCCGAGCGTGATTGCGCTGAAGGAGTATGTCTCCACGCATCGCCGGCCGGCCTTCACCCGTTTCAACGTCTTCCTGCGCGACCGCTTCACCTGCCAGTATTGCGCCCATGAGGGCTATGCCGAGGAGCTGACCTTCGATCACGTGGTGCCGCGCTCGCGCGGCGGCCGCACGAGCTGGGAGAACGTGGTCACCGCTTGCAGCAGCTGCAATCTCGCCAAGGGCAGCCGGCTGCCGCGCGAGGTCGACATGTTTCCGATGCACCGCCCCGACCAGCCCACGACCTACCAGCTTCAGGACGCCGGCCGCGGTTTTCCGCCGAACTATCTGCACGAGAGCTGGGGCGACTTTCTGTACTGGGACAGCGAACTCGATCAAGGCTGATCGCCTTCGCGGGACCAAGCGAAGAACGGGCCGGTTTCTCGCGGCGGCAAATTGCCGTATCGCCTTGCCCCGCCGGGCTCTTGGACCGATGATGCGACAATGACTCCCTGCATCATCGGCGCCGCGGCCTTGCCCGTAGGCCGCCACCAGGCACCACGCGACGACGATCTCCAAACCCTCGAGCGCGAGTTGCTCGCCAGGGTGGTGATCGACGCGTTGTCGGATGCCGGCGTCGACAAATCGATGATCGACGCCATGGTGTTCGGGCTGGAGCGCGACTATCCCCGCCAGCGCTACTTCGGCACCTTCATGGCCAATTATCTGCGCCTGCCCGCCAAGGCGACGCTCGCGGAGGTCACCGGCAACGGCATGACCGGCGGGCTGGCCTTCGACCAGGCCGCCAACGAAATCATGCTCGGCCGCGCGCAGGTTGCGCTCGCGCTCGGGATCAACCTAGAGACCGGGATCCCGACGGCCGAGCATCTCGACAACACCATGCGGCACACCGGCGACGTCGATTTTCACACGCCCTTTGGCTTCACGCCGATCTCCTGGTACGCGATGGATGCGATGCGGTACATGCACGACACCGGTGCGAGCCGGGCCGAAATCGCATCCGTTGCGGTGAAGAGCCGGGCCTTCGCGGCGATGAACCCGCTGGCCCAATACCGCACGCCGCTGACTTTGGATGAGGTATTGGCCCAGCGCATGATCGTCGAGCCCTTGGGGCTCTTCGAAGTGCCGGGGCGGGCCGACGGCGCGGTCTGCATCGTGCTGGCATCGGAAGATGTCGCGCGCGGATTGAACGCGCCCTATCTTCGCATGCGTGGCCGCGGCTTCTTTCACGAAGGCGCCCATCAGATCAACGAGGTCCCCAACGACATGACGGCATACGTTGCTGCCGAGGCCGCCGGCAAAGCAGCGTATGCCGACGCCGGCATTGTCCCCGACGACCTCAATTTCGCCGAAATTTACGCGCCTTGTACCATTACCGAGGTGCTTGCAAGCGAGGCGTTCGGACTGGTGCCGCGCGGGCATGGTGCCGCCGCTGCGGCGGCGGGCGAAACCGGTCCTGGCGGGCGCATACCGATCAGCTCATCGGGCGGTTGCCTCAGCCGCGGCCATCCGCCCTGGGTTACCGGGCTCTACAGTTTTGTCGAGGCCGCCGAACAATTGCGCGGCCGCGCCGGCGAAAGGCAAATAGATGATGCGCGTCTGGGGATGATTGCGGCCGAATTGGGGAACTACAACGCAGCGCTCGTGCACATTCTCGAGGCCGTCCGATGACCCTGCCCACGATCAGGCGTGCCGGTGCGCGCCCTTACCCACCGCGGGTCTCGGAGTTCACCGCCCCCTTCTGGGAGGCGCTCGCCAAGGGCCGCCTCGTCACCACGCGCGGTAAGACGTCCGGCCGTCTCAGCTTTCCGCCCAAGCCCTTTTGTCCCTTCTCCTGGGAGCGCGAGGTCGAATGGGCCGAGCTTTCCGGCCGCGGCATCCTCTACAGCCATACGGTCGTCCACGCCGCCCCCAGCGTATTCGCACATCTTGCACCCTACCGGGTCTGCATCGTCGATCTGGAGGAGGGTTTGGGCGTGGCGGGCGCAC
>Ga0224512_10001558_pt1 | contig 21956 bp, 19 predicted proteins | sample SF_May12_sed_USG_4_FD_169103 | JGI IMG/M metagenome (GOLD analysis project Ga0224512, IMG submission 169103) | Sediment microbial communities from San Francisco Bay, California, United States - SF_May12_sed_USGS_13 | ecosystem: Environmental > Aquatic > Marine > Sediment | place: USA... | reverse complement strand
CCGAGAACTCGCACACTTGAAGAGCCTCGGCCGGCAGACTGGATACGAAACCGTCCCGTTTCCGCCACCCGCGGCCGGCCCGCCTACCTCAGTCGTACAGCTCAGGGCGACGCTCGAGCACGCGCTCGAGACCGAGGACAGCGCGCCTTACATGTCCGTGCTCGAGCCGCTCTTCGAACGCTACGATCCGGCCGAGGTCGCTGCTGCCGCCGTCGCGCTCCTCCGCAGCCGGGGGTCATCGAGTGCTCCGGAGGCCCCGCAAGCGGCCCCGGCGAGCCTGGATCCCGGGGCGACTCCCGCATGGGCGAAACTGTTCATAGGAGTCGGCGAGCGTGACGGCCTCCGCGCCGGAGACCTCCTAGGTGCAATCACGGGCGAGGCTGGAGTCGACGGGCACGCCGTCGGCAAGATCGACATCCACGAGAGCCACACTGTGGTCGAAGTCCACGATGGCGTCGCTCGCAAGGTGATCAAGGCCCTCAACGGGACCACAATCCGTGGTCGCGCGGTACGGGCAGACTTCGACCGCCCGAGGCGGGGAGCCCCTCCAGCGCGTCGACGCTGAGGCGCGGCCCCTGCCACGAGCACGGCCAGGAACGTAGAAGGCCCGCCCCAACCTGCATCGGGGCGGGCCTTCTCATTTCACGGAGCGGGCGGCCGCAGCGGCGAGACAGTTCCTCTGGGGGGCGGTCAGCCCGCCGCCCCGTCCGATCGTGGCGAGACTCTACTGAATGGCGTCCTTCAGGCCCTTGCCTGCCCGGAACGCGGGCGTCTTCGTCGCGGCAATGTGAATCGCTTGGCCAGTGCGAGGGTTCCTGCCCATACGTGCCTTGCGCTGCTTGGACTCGAAGGTCCCGAAACCAGTGATCTGAACACGCTTGCCGCCCTTCAAGGCCTTCGAGATGACGCCGCCGGAAGGCGCGAACAGCGCATCCACGGCTCGTGACGCGTCGGCCTTGGTCATGCCCGCTTCGCTGGCAAGGGCGTCCACGAGATCGGACTTGTTCATGAGGCAGCTCCTGAGAGGCTGGATGAGTGTGGGGTCGGCCGGAGCCGCCCCGATTGCAGGCCTGGCGAGCGGACTCCAGGAGAGTGGCCGAACACTCGAAAAGCCGCATCAATCAAGTGTTTCCAGGCCTGACGGGTCTCGTTGTGCCCAACGGTAAGTGCCGGCTTCTGGGGCGTCAAGGAAACAAATGGCCAAAACTCCGCTTATTTCCTAGCTTCCCGGCCGATTGAGACGCCTCGACAGGATCTGTGCCGCGCGCCTCAGACCTGCGCTTCCTCGCGTCGCTTCTTGATCATCGAATAGATGAAGAACGCCACCCCGGCGACTAGCGCGAACTTTGCCACCATCCCTACGAATCCGAACACGATTCCTAGGAACGGCAGCAGAAGCGTGGCCAGCAGCTTCCAGAGCACGACGCCGGAAATCGCCGCGAAAGCCAAAGGTGCAAAGGTTCTCATCGCATCCCTCCAAAGACTGCCTGTCGATAGAGCCTACGCGCGAGGGAGCAAGGAGGTTTCACCGACGAAGACTACTTGTAGCGGTAGGTCACGCGGCCGCGGCTGAGATCGTACGGAGACATCTCGACCTTCACCCTATCTCCTTCGAGCACGCGAATGTAGTTCTTGCGCATCTTACCGGAGAGGTACGCGAGAACTTCGTGGTCGTTCTCGAGCACGACCCTGAACGTCGCATTGGGGAGGACTTCCGAGACGGTGCCCTCGATTTCGATCGCGTCCTTTGCCACCCGCCGCCGAGCTTCCGTGTTCGAGTTGTCAGCGACGCGTACCTTAAGTCCCGTCGCCCACACGGGCAATTGTCGTGAAGAGACCTGAAGCATTCACCGATCTGGAGCAGCAAGCGATCGCCCGGACAGTCCGCTCGGGCGAGTCCGCGGCGTGTCCCCGATGCGCCTCACCGCTGGACGAATGGCCAGTGCCTCCCCGTAGGGACGTGTCGTACGTGCGGGACCGCGTTTGGCTGGTGTGCGGCCCCTGTTTTCGGAGCGTCGTGCTGGACCGTCTCGACCCCAAGGGGTGATCGCGCGCGGCGACCATCGCTATTGTAGGTGCCCCGAGATTCCCTCCCAACCGTGGAGCCATGTAATGCCCAACCCGACCGTCACCATCGAGACCAATCACGGCACCATCGTCGCCGAGATGTTCGCCGACGTCGCGCCCAAGACGGCCGGCAACTTTATCGAGCTGGCCGAGAAGGGATACTACGACGGGATCGTCTTCCATCGGATCATCGAGGGGTTCATGATCCAAGGCGGTGACCCGACGGGAACCGGTCGTGGCGGGCCTGGCTACAACATCCCTGACGAGTTCGCTCCGGGTCTCGCGCATACGCATCCCGGGACCTTCTCGATGGCGAACGCGGGCCCGAACAGCGGGGGTTCCCAGTTCTTCATCACGCTCGCTGCTACGCCCTGGCTCGACGGCAAGCACGCGATCTTCGGCAAGGTGACGTCCGGACTCGACATCGTGCAGGCGATCGGAAAGCTCCCGACCGGTGCGGGCGACAGGCCTGTCGACGAGGTCGTGATGAAGAAGGTCACGGTCAGCGGGAACGGCTGACCAAAGCGTGCCTCTGGGGGACTGACACCCGTGGCGTCGTACCTGCTCATCGTCAATCCGGCGTCCGGTAGGGGTCGAGGGCTGGCTCGGGCCGAAGCCCTACGGTCCGCGCTCGCATCGTCCAACTCGGTGGAGGTCGTGACGACGCATCGACGCGGCTTCGCCGCCGACGTCGCCTCCGAACGCGGGGCGAGCTTCGAGCGCGTCATCGCCGTAGGTGGGGACGGCACGCTGAACGAGGTCCTGAGCGGCCTCATACAGACAGGTGGGGGTGCAAATGAACGTCCGGCGTTGGGCTTTCTGCCGTCCGGCACCGCGAACGCGGCCGTGCTAGCGTTCGGGTTCAGCGCCTCGCCTGCCGAGGTTGCTCGCTCGCTGGCTGAAGTCGAAATCCGGGCAGTGGACGTCGGCATCGTCACCCACGAGGGCGTCGAGCGCCCGTTCCTGCTCTGGTTTGGCGCCGGCTACGATGCCGTCGTCATGGACGTCTTGAACAGCAAGCGCACCGGACTCATGGGTATCGCCGGCCTGGCCCGCAAGACGCCGAGCATACTCGGAGCGATCCACCGCTATCCCGCACCTGACATCGACGTCCGTCTGGACGCATGCGAGCCCGCTAACGCCGCCAGCGTGATCGTGGCGAACGTCGGCGCGGTCGCGTTCGGCGGCACGGTGGCGGAGGGGGTCGACCCGTTCGATGGACGGCTGGACGTCCTGACGGTCCCCCGTTCGACAAACCTGCGGCTGGTCGCGCTGTCCGGGCGCTTGATGATGTCCAGTCTCGAGAAGGCGCAGGGCGTGACCCGCACGACCGCGACCAGGGCCAGGCTGGCCTCAAGCGGGGGCGTACCATTCCAGCTCGACGGTGAACCCGTCGGTACCTTGCCCGCGGAGATTCGGCTGGAAGCCGGTGCGGTGCGGCTCATGCTGACATGACGTCGTTCACGATCCGGCCCTTCGCCGTCGACGACATGGACACATGCCTCGACATTTTCGACTCGAACGTTCCTGAGTTCTTTCGGACGGACGAGCGGGCCGGTTACATCTCGTTCCTGGAGAAGCTGCCGGGCCCATACTTCTTGGTTCTCGACACATCCGGAGCGGTCGTCGGGTGCGGGGGGTACGCCATACTAGATGGCTCGGACACCTCAGACCTGTGCTGGGGCATGGTCCGGCGTGATCGACACGGCACAGGTGCCGGTCGGGCCCTGACCGAGTTCAGGATAGAGAGCATCCGCGAGGACGACCGAGTGAACGCGATCGCGCTGAGCACGAGTCAGCACACTTCAGGCTTCTACGAGCGCCTCGGCTTCCGAGTCGTCAGGGCGAAGCGCGACGGCTACGCAGCCAACCTCGACCGCATCGATATGCGCCTGGAGTTCCGGCGGTGAGTCGTTGCCTTCGCCTCTCTCGCCCTGTAGCTGTGGGTACGGATGACCACGGAGGCCTGATGCGGTCGGAGCGTGTCCGTTGCTGGTTGGTTTGCGCCCTGGTGCTCCTGTCTGGTTGCGTTGCGCCGCCGCCCGACGGAGCCGAGCCCGTCGTGGTCGTGCACGGCCTCGGCCGCACCCCGGCCTCCATGTGGGTCTTGGAGTATCGACTCGAGAATGCGGGCTACCGCGTCGTCAACTTCGGCTATCCCTCCCGGTCCGAGCCGATCGACTCATTGGTAGACCTTCTTGCCGACGAGGTCCAGCGCTGCTGTGAGGCCCAGGCAGAGAGGGTGCACTTCGTCACCCACTCGATGGGAGGCGTCCTGGTCCGCAGTTATCTCTCGCAGCAACCCAGGCCCCATCAGGGGCGCGTAGTCATGCTGAGTCCTCCGAGCCAGGGCAGCGAGCTCATCGACACCTTCGAGGACTCGCCGCTCCTTCGCTTGACGCTCGGACCGGCCGCCAGCGAGCTCGGCACGGACTCCACAGACATCGCCGCCCGCCTGGGGGCAGTTCGCTTCAGCCTCGGCGTCATCACGGGGGACGTCAGCTGGAATCCGCTTTACTCGTGGCTGATCCCTGGCCCGGACGACGGAAAGGTCGGCGTCGACAACGCCAGGGTAGAGGGCGCCGCTGACTTCCTTGTTCTTCCGACGACGCACACGTTCATCATGAATCGGGTCGATGTGGCGGACGCTACCATTCACTTCCTGCAGAACGGCAGATTCGAGTGAAGTCGCTCATCGCTCATACCGGGCTTTGAGGCCTTAGCGAAGAGGCATGAGTGACGTCGTCGTCCTGCAGCCCGCAGCGGTTCCAGAGGTCGTCGACGTGCTGCATGAGTCCTTCTTCGACTATCCCGTCATGCGCTTTGTTCTGGGCACCGGAGCGCGCGATTACGAAAGACGACTACGAACGCTCGTGTTCTTCTTCGTCATGGCGCGCGTATTCCGCGACGAGGTGCTCCTGGGTATCCGCACGGGCGAACACCTGGTCGGCGCCGCGCTCGTTTCGCGCCCCGGTGGGGCAGAGCCCGCCCCCGACTTCGTAGCGCTCCGCGCCGAGACGTGGTCCGAGCTCGGCAAGGGAGCCCAAGCCAGGTACCGGGCGTTTGGCGATGCCTGTGCCCCCTTCGACATAGGCCGGCCTCACCTCCATCTCAACATGATCGGCGTGCGCGACCGGGCCCTGGGGACGGGCTTGGGCCGGAAGCTGATCGATTCGGTACACGAGCGTTCGAGAGTCGATGCGGAGTCGGTAGGTGTGACGCTCACGACCGAGGCTCCCGGCAACGTGGCGCTATACCAGCACTTCGCTTACGAGATCGTGGGTCGAGCCACCGTCGCGCCGGGGCTCATGACCTGGGGCTTTTTCCGGCCCGACTGATGTCGGCTCAGCGCCCCGACTGATGTCGGTCAACGGCCCGCTGGACGGCGTTGATGATCTCGTCGAGGCGCTGTAGGAAGGTGCTCCGGTCCGACTTGCCGAAGGGCGATGGCCCTCCCGTGATGGCGCCAGCCTCCCTCAGGTCGGCCATCAGCTCCCGCGTCGCTACGGCTTCCCCGATGGACTCCAGCGTGAAGACGCGCCCCCGCGGACTCAATGCGCGCGCGTCCTTCTCGAGGCACCGCGCGGCAAGCAGGATGTCTTCGGAGACCACGATGTCGCCGGGGCCGACCTGCTCCACGATCCAGTCGTCGGCGACGTCCAGCTCACCGGTCTCCTTCACGACCTCCAAGTGGATCCACGGTTCCGAGGGCACGCGCAGCCACGTGGCGGCCACCAAGGTCACCTCGATCCCGTAACGCTCGGCGACGCGGTAGACCTCGTCCTTCACCGGGCACGAGTCGGCGTCTATGAAGATCCTCAGCAGTCGCCCTCCGTTCGAGACAGCCTCACGGTATGCGTGCGGCGGGCCTCAGACTATGCGGAGGGACCGGGCGCCCTAGTCTCCGCGTGTCCCCATGAACGGCTGAGCACCTCCGCGCCCCCCTTCGATGGTGCCCTCCATGAAGTCTCCCTCATACGTGCCCGAGAACACCTGCTCGAACGATCCCCGCCCCCCGAAGTCGACTGCCATCGTGAAGCGGAAGGCAGCGCCCTCCACGGTGCCGTTGGAGATTTCGATGGCTTGAGGTGCGCCGCCGCCGCCGCCCCTGGGCCCACCGCCCGTGAAGCTGATCGTCCCTGTGACAGTCGACCCCTCTTGGCGAAGAGTCACCGTTTGCGTCACCGACCCACGCCGCCCCTCCGAGGTAATCTGCCACGTGCCCGACAGGTTCTGGGCCGACACTGGTGCGGCGTTGATCGCCGCCGTGGCCAACAGCAAGGTGAACAATGCGCGAAGCTTCATGCGACGACCTCCAAGTTGCGTTTCTTATTCGTGGTATGGAGACACCGGCGGCCCCCGCCGTGTTAAGCGAGGCAGGCCTCACACAACATCGTCGTCATCTACCTGCCGTGGCGGCTTGGGCTCGTCTCCGCCTTTGACCAGCCGTTCGATTTCGCCGATCAGCTGGTCGGCCCCGGCCTCGCTTGCGCCGAAGAGGCCATCTTCCGACCCGCTTTCGGAGCGCCGCTCGATCGCCCCGTTGAGATTGAGCCACGCGTCGAAGCGTGCGCTCAGCTGGACTACAGAATAGAAGAGCCTTGGGCGGCGGCCCCGCCCTGCGAGGAAGTCGAGTATCACAGCCCCGATCGACAGCCCGAACACGAACATGTCCTTGAAGCCGTCTAACGCGAGCTTGGCTTGAAAGATCAAGAAGTCTCGGAGCGTCACCCGCCGCGAAGTCACCATCATCGGCTGTTGCCTCATGCTTCCCTTCCATTCGTGAGCGCGGGTCGTCGGCCGCTACCGCTGGACACCTCCCTACGAAGGGGCCAGAAGCAGGGTTCACGGGGGGTCTCCGGCAGCGGCGGCGTTGTACCGGGCGCAGGTAATTCCGCGAACCGCCTGGCCAGGAACCTTTCAGTGGCCGTACCATACGATCAGGTCTCTCCTCGTCCGTCCACCCTGACATGATTTTGCCGATGCGGCGTTCCACGCCACTCCACAATTTCGTGGCCTCTGTTGCGGTCCTTGCCGCGGCCACGGCATGCGCATTCGGGTCCGAGCTCGCGGCCCAACAGGCACCCGTCATGGACCGGTCGATGTTCTCCGATCCTAGAGGACCGTACCTCGGAGAAGCAGAGGTGAAGCGGACGGCGGGGAGATTTCCGTTCTACTGGACCCGGGCCATGTACTCCGGAGGCGGGTTTCGTCGCGGCTCTTGGGCAGTCGATTTCCCCAAGAGTGACCAGCAGTTCCTGATCGTCATCAAGCGGCTCGTTCGGCTCAATGCGTACGATTGGGAGAACCCCGTGGGACTGTGGGATCCGGACCTTCGCAAGTTCCCCCTCATCTACATGCTGGAGGTGGGCGGCATGTACCTGACCGATGAGGAAGTCGTGGGCCTGCGGGGGTACATGGAAGCCGGCGGCTTCGTGATCGTGGACGACTTCTGGGGCGGGCGCCAGTGGGACAATTTCCTCTGGAACATGCGCCGGGTCTTCCCAGATCGCACCATCGTGGACATCGACCTCGACCACCCCGTCTACTCGGCGTACTACAACATCGACGAAGTCATCCAGGTCCCAGCGATCGGGAACACCTACCGTACCGCGGAGTGCGCCGGTTGCTATCCGCAGGTGAAGGGGATGTACGACGATGACGGTCGGCTCATGATGATGATCAACTTCAACACCGATCTCGGCGATGCATGGGAATGGGCGGAGCAACCGAGTTATCCCCTCGAGTACTCCACCTATGCGTACCAGCTGGGTGCGAACATGATCGTCTACGCCATGAGCCACTGAGGGGACCGTGCAAGGCATCTTCGAGTTCCTCTTCAAGTACCGCCCCCTCGTCTTCGAGCAAGGCGAGTTCGCATTCGCGGCACCACTGTCCGTGCGTACATGGCTGATCGTCGTCGGGCTGATTGCGGCCGGCGCGGTCGCCACCTACACCATCGCGCGCGGTAAGAGCTCGGTTGTCGACCGGGGTGTGATGGCGGCGCTGAGGGTCGGCCTGCTCGCGGTACTCGTATTCTGCCTCATGCAGCCGGCGTTGACGCTTTCGACCGTCGTGCCCCAACAGAATTTCGTGGGCATCCTCATGGACGACTCGCGCAGCATGCAGCTCGCCGACGAGGACGGGACAGTGCGGAGCTCGTTCTTCGCGGAGCAGTTCACGCGCGGCGAGAGCCCGCTGATCCAAGCCCTATCCGAGCGCTTCGTTCTGCGCTTCTTCCGGTTCTCCGACGTTGCACGCAGAGTCGACGGACTCGAAGAGATGACGTTCGACGGGACGCATACGAACATCGCGAATGCCCTCGATGTCGCGCGGGGCGAGCTGTCCGGCGTGCCACTTTCCGGGCTCGTCGTCGTGACGGACGGCGCTGACACCGGTGAGCGTCCGCTGACCGAAGCAATCGTCCCCCTTCAGGCCGCCGGCGTGCCCGTCTTCACGGTGGGTCTCGGAGACGAAACCCTCGAGCCGGACATCGAGCTGGGCCGTGTAGAGCTGCCGAGAACCGCGCTGCAGGGCTCGACGCTCATGGTGGACGTGGTCGTCACGCAGAGCGGATTCAGTCGCGGCTCTACGGTGCCTGTGATCGTAGAGGACGATACCCGCATTCTCGCGGAAGAAAGTGTCGAATTGGGGCCAGCCGGCGAGCCGGTGGTAACCCGGATCGGTATCGAGCTCCAGGAACCCGGCGCCCGACGCGTCCGCTTCCGCATCCCCGGCCAGCCGGGAGAGCGTGTCGAGCGCAACAACGCGCGCAACGCCTGGATCGACGTCGTGGGCGAGAGCGAAAAGATCTTGTACTTCGAGGGTGAGCCGCGCTGGGAAGTGAAATTCATGAGGCGGGCTGTCGCCGACGATGAAAATCTCCAGCTCGTGCTCCTGCAGCGCACCGCGGAAAGCAAGTTCCTGCGCCTGGAGGTGAGCGACAGCACCGAGCTCGAGTTCGGCTTCCCGACGACGCGCCAAGAACTCTACCGTTACCGCGCACTCGTGATCGGGAGTGTCGAGGCGTCGTTCTTCACGTTCGACCAACTTCAAATGATCGCGGACTTCGTGTCCGAACGCGGAGGCGGACTCCTCTTTCTGGGTGGCCTGAGCTCCTTCGCGGAAGGCGGGTGGGCTGGGACTCCGGTCGAGGAGGTCATGCCGGTGATTCTCGGTCCCCCAGCGGGCGAAGAGGGATACTTCTCCGAGATCGACGTCACTCCGACGCCAGCTGGCTTCGCGCACCCCGCGGTGCAGCTCGACGCCGAGCCCGCGGACCTCCGTACGCGGTGGGAGGCCCTCCCGCCGCTCACCGTCGTGAACCCGATCAACGCCGTCCGTCCCGGCGCGACGGTTCTGCTCACTGGGTCGCGCAGCGAAGGCGGTGAGCAGATCGTCCTTTCCTACCAGCGATACGGGCGAGGCACCTCGATTGCGCTCACCGCTCAGGACACCTGGCTCTGGCAGATGCATTCGGACGTGACGCTTGAGGACCAGAGTCACGAATCGTTCTGGAAGCAGATGCTTCGCTGGCTGGTCGACGGAGTGCCCAACCCGGTACTGGCCGTCGCCGGCGAGGAAGAGGTGGAGCCCGGCGAGTCCGTAGAACTAACGGCCTCCGTGCGTGACTCCACGTTCCTCGACGTGAACGACGCCACGGTGACCGCAACGGTTACCAGCCCGAGCGGCCTCGTCGAGGAAGTGCCGCTCGAGTGGACCGTCGAAGAGGACGGCCAGTATGCTGCGCCGTTCCGGCCGCTGGAGCTTGGCGACTACGAGATTCAGATCAACGCCCAGCGTCAGGAGGCCTCCCTCGGCACCGACGTCACGTATCTCCATTCGGCGCCGAGCGACCGCGAGTTCTTCGGTGCGGCACGCAGGACCCAGCTGCTACGGAGAATCGCCGATGACACGGGCGGGCAGTTCTACACCCGCGACAACGTGGCCACCTTGCCGGAGGACATCACCATCAGCGGCGCTGGCGTCACGCTCGTCGACGAGCTCGACCTGTGGGACATGCCCGCCCTCTTCCTCCTGATGCTTCTCCTGATGGGCGCGGAGTGGGGCTACCGGCGCATCCGGGGGCTCGTTTGAGGAAGGCCCGCACTCCAGCCCTCCTACTGTCCCTCCTCGCCGCGATGACGACGGGGCAGCTGGCGGCGCAGGACCTCACCCACGTCGTCCTCGTCGTCGGGCTAGGCGGCTCCGCCGATTTCCGCGAGAGCTTTCACGCCGAGGCGTCGCAGATCTACACCGCGCTCACCGAACAGCTCGGGGTTCCCGCTGAGGACGTGGTCTACCTCGGGGAAGACCTCGCAGTGGCACCCGACATGATCTCCGCAGAGTCGACGCGAGCGAACATTCTCCGGGTCCTCGGGGAGATCTCTCAACGCGCGGGACCTCGGGACAAGGTCGCCGTGATCTTGATCGGCCACGGAACCGAAGGCCGCAATGGCGCGCAGTTCAACCTGCCCGGGCCCGACTTGAGCCCAACGGACTTCGAGCTCGCGATGGTCGCCTTCCCGACCCAAACGCTCGCGCTCGTGCATACTGGAAGCGCGAGCGGAGGCTTCGTCCAACCGCTCGCCGGACCCAACCGCATCGTCATTGCGGCCACACGCAGCGCGCGGGAGACCAACGCGACCGAGTTCGGTCAGTTCTTCGCCGAAGCCATGGCCGGCTCCGGCTCGGATCTCGACCACGACAACCGCATTTCCTTGCTCGAAGCGTTCACCTACGCCAAGCAGGAGGTGGCTCGGCACTACGAAGAAGAGAACGAGATGCTCTCGGAGCACGCCGTTCTGGACGACAACGGCGATGGGGAGGGCAGCTTGGACGCGAACCTCGAAGGCCCGGATGGCATCCTCGCCGCGAGTTTCACCTTCGGTCGCGGGTTGCGGGTCGAAGGCGCGCCGATCGACGACCCCGTCCTCGCCGGACTGCTCGCGGAGCGCGATGGAATCGAACGCCGCATCGAGGAGCTGCGCGTGGTACGGAGTGCGCTGCCGGAAGACGAGTACCTGGACCGCTTGGAGCCGCTCCTCATCGAACTGGCCCTGAAGAACCGTGAAATCGAAGCGGCGGGCGGCGCGTCCAGATGAGGTCGAGCCGGCTCCTCGTTCTGCTCTTTGCCCTGCTTGCGTCTCCGGCGGTCGCTCAGGACGCGCAACAAGCCAGATCAGCCCAGCGGTCCGGCGACTATGAACAAGCGATCGACCTCTACCGAGACGTTCTGCAGTCGGACCCCGGCGCCGTCCAGATGCGCATCGGCCTCATGGATGCGCTCGCATCGACGGGCGCGTACGCCGAGGCGATCGAAGTCGGCCTCGCGGCACCGGATGCCGCCGCGGTGGACAACGCCTTGGGCGAGGCGTTCCTCCGCGTCGGTCGGATCGACGAAGCTCAGGCGGCCTTCGACCGGGCGGCGCGTAGCGTTGGGCCGTTCGCGCTGACGGCCGAGGTGAACCTCGCCGAGCTCCTCTTCAACCGTGGGCAGATCGACGAGGCGATGAGTCGATTCGACCGCTTCATCGACATCTACAACGGCGCGAATGGTCGGCTCACGGCCCGTGAGCTCGTCGCAGTGGGCCGGGCCGTCCGTTACATGGGCCGCACCGCGTCGAACATGTTCCAAGATGCTCTGAGGGCGTTCGACGAGGCCCTCGCGATCGACCCGACATGGCAGGAGCCACGCGTGCGCATCGGGGACCTCTTCCTCGAGAAGTACGACAGCCCGTCGGCCCAGACAGAATATCAGACAGTCCTCGAACAGAATCCGAACCATCCCGGAGCGCTGCTGGGTATGGCCAGGGCCATTTGGTTCGATGGGAGCGGGGACGCCGAGCCCGCCATACAGCTCGTCCTGGAGGTCGACCCCAACAACGTCGAGGCCCGCACGCTTCTCGCGCGCCAATTCATGACGCGGCAGGGCTTCGACGCCGCGCGTGAAGAGCTCGAGCAGGCGCTCGAGGTCAACCCGTCGTCTCTCTCCGCGCTGACACAGCTCGCGGGCGTGCACATGCTGCTGGACGACCCCGCAAGCTTCGAGGAGGTGCGTGGGCGCGTACTCGCGCTCAATCCCCGCTACGCCGAGATGGGCGCCGAGCTGGCGGACCTCGCCGTACGCGTTCGGCGTTATCGCGACGCCGTAGCGCGAGCCGGTGAAGCCGTTACGCTCGACCCCGAATACTGGGAGGCCTGGGGCCTGCTCGGCATGAACCAACTGCGCGTGGGAGAAATCGAAGAGGGTCGAGCCAACCTCGAGCGCGCCTTCGGGGGAGACCCGTTCAACCCTTGGTTCAAGAACAGTCTGGACCTGCTCGACACGTTCGACCGCTTCACCATCCGCCGGTCGGAGCACTTCGAGCTTTTCCTGCATGAGGACGAGGCCGATCTACTTGCCACCTACCTCATTCCCATCGCGGAAGAGGCGTACGACAGCCTGTCGCGACACTACGGCGTCGAGCCCGAATTGCCGGTGCGCGCCGAGTTCTATCCGAGCCACGCCGACTTCTCGGTGCGAACGCTCGGTGAGGCCGGCCTGGGCGCACTGGGTGTGAGCTTCGGGAAGGTCGTCGTGATGGACTCGCCGACGGCGCGGCAACTCGGCGATTACAACTGGGCGTCGGTCTTCTGGCACGAGCTGTCGCACACGTTCCACCTGGCCCTGAGCGCCGACCGCGTGCCGCGTTGGTTCTCCGAGGGCCTCGCGGTGCATGAGCAGCGCAAGGCCCGACCAAACTGGGGTCATCAGCCAACCATCCCCTGGGTGCAGGCCCTGGCGCAGGGTCGACTCAAGAAGGCCAGCGAGATGGACGATGGCCTGATGCGGCCGGACTATCCGCAGCAAGTCGTGTTCACGTACCTACAGGCCTCCCTGGTCTTCCAGGTCATCGAAGAGCGATGGGGCTTCGACGCCATCGTCGAGATGATCCACGGCTACCGCGACGGCGGGTCCACCGAGTCCATTTTCGAGTCGGTCCTCGGCATTTCACTCGACCAGTTCGACGAGGAGCTCGACGACTACCTGCGTGAGCGGTACCGCCAACCGATGCAGGCGCTCGCCGAGATTGCCGAGCAGCCCGGCGGCACGGCCGGAATCGCGGCCCTCCAGGATTTCGTGCGCCGTCACCCCGGGGACCTCATCGGACGGCTCCGACTCGGCGTGACCCTCCTTCGGGAGGAGCGCTACGAGGAAGCCGAGGAGCAGCTCCAGGCCGCGAGGCAGATGTTCCCCGAGTACGGTGAGGCCGACAGCCCCTACTGGTTCCTGGCTCAGATCCATCGCGAGCAGGGCGAGTTGGACCGCGCCGCGGCCGCACTGAATCGGCTCAACGAACTCTCAGAGTCCAATTACGAAGCGCTGGTGATGCAGGCCGACATTCTCGAGGAACTCGAGAGGCCCGGGGAAGCCGCGACGGCGCTCAACAAGGCCGTGCTCATCTGGCCGTACGAGATGGAACTGCACAGACGCCTGGCCGCGCTCAATACCGTCGTAGGGAATCACGAAGAAGCCGTGCGAGAGCGACAAGCGGTGATTTCGCTCCGTCCGGTCGACCGGGCCGAGGCCTTCTACTTGTTGGCCACCGCCCAACGAGACGCCGGCGACGCCACGGCGTCGCGACGGTCGGTGCTGCGGGCGCTAGAGATCGCACCGAGCTACGGCGGCGCCCTCGAACTGCTCTTGGAGCTGCGAGGCGGGAATTGACCGTATCGCATCTCTTCGTCGTCGTGCCTGCAAGCACTAGCGGGTCGCTGTAGAATCGCCGACTCGCTAGAATCCATGCCCGCCGCGACGCCCCTGCTGTCCATCAAATCGGAAAACGGAGAACACTTTGTCTGATGAAGCAATCGGCACGATAGCCCTGGACAACGCAGACGACGTCGCACTCGCCGACCGCCTGAAGAACGGCCGCGAGCAGATGATCACCGAGATCCGGAAGTTGATCATCGGGCAGGAGGAAGTGATCGAGCAGGTGCTCCTCACATTGTTCGTGGGCGGCAACAGCCTGCTCGTAGGCGTTCCAGGCCTGGCCAAGACACTGCTGATCCACACCATCGCTCAGGTCCTGGATCTCAACTTCTCCCGAATCCAGTTCACGCCCGACCTGATGCCGTCCGACATCACCGGGACGGACATCATTCAGGAGGACGCGACGACCGGTCGGCGGCAGATGGTGTTCGCCCCGGGGCCAGTCTTTGCGAACATCGTCCTCGCCGACGAGATCAACCGGACGCCACCGAAGACCCAGGCGGCACTGCTCGAGGCCATGCAGGAGCACCGGGTCACGGTCCAGGGCCGCACGTACACGCTCGAGGAACCGTTCTACGTCTTCGCGACGCAGAACCCCATCGAGCTAGAGGGCACGTATCCGTTGCCCGAAGCTCAGCTCGACCGATTCATGTTCGAGATCATCATCAACCACCTCGCGGAAGAGGAAGAGTTGGAGGTCATCCGGACTACCACCGGCAACCTGGCGCCGGAGTTCAGCCACGCAGTGACCGGGCCCGACCTCATCGCGTTCCAGCGATTGGTTCGCCGCGTGCCCGTGTCGGACGCCGTTCTACGCTATGCAGTCGCCCTGACGCGCATGAGCCGGCCCGGGCCGAACGGAGACTGCCCCGACTTCGTCAAGAAGTGGATCGCGTACGGCGCCTCACCCCGCGCGGCGCAGTACTTGGTGCTCGGCGCGAAAGCGCGGGCGCTGACCATGGGGAGGTACAACGTGTCCTTCGAGGACATCAGCGCACTCGCCCATCCGGTGCTGCGGCACCGCGTGCTTACGAACTTCCACGCCGAGTCTGAAGGGAAGACTTCCGCGGAGCTGGTGGACATGCTGCTCGAAGTCGTGCCCGTCCCGTCCTCGGGGATGTAAGGGCGATACGCAGTGGCTTCAACTCTCTCGCGCTCGTCGACGTCCGGCACACAGTTTCTCGACCCCGCAGTCCTGGGACGAATCGGGAACCTGCAGCTGTTGGCCAAGACGGTGGTCGACGGTTTCCTCACCGGACTGCACCGGTCTCCGTATCTAGGGTTCAGCATCGAATTCGCTGAGCACCGGCCTTACATGCCCGGCGACGATATCAGGCGGATCGACTGGCGGCTCTTCGCGCGTACGGACCGGCACTACATCAAGCTCTTCGAGGCCGACACCAACGCCAACTTCGCCGTGTTGCTCGACGTCTCGGCGTCCATGAACTACGGGAGCCACACGCTCACCAAGCTCGACTACGCGCGCTACTTGGCGGCCTGTCTCACGTACTTCTCGAGTCAGCAGCGGGACCGTGTCGGCTTGGTGACCTTCGATCACGAGATCGTCGATTACGTGCCCCCGTCGATGAAGCACCTCGACACGGTGCTGCACAAGCTCGACGTGGCCGACGCCGGCCGACCCGGCGCCCTGGGTCCCCCTCTGCTCAAGATCACGGAGCTTCTGAAGAGAAAAGGCATCCTGGTCATCATCTCGGACCTGTACGAGGACCCCGAAGCGGTCTTGACCGCCATCGGTCCCATCAGGGCGAAGGGGCACGACGTCATCGTGTTCCACCTGATGGACCCGGCGGAGATCGAGTTTCCCTTCGAAGAGGCGTCCGGCTTCGAGGACCTCGAGACGCACGAGCAGATCCCGGTGATTCCCGCGAAGCTACGGGACGAGTACAAAGCGGTAATCGCCAAACACCTCGAGACGCTGAAGACGCGCCTCACAGCGAACCGCATCGACTACACCCTGCTGGACACGTCGAAGCCGCTCGATCTCGCGCTCTTCCAGTACCTGTTGGCCCGTGAACGGATGAGCAAGGCACGATGAGTCTGACCTTCCTCGTTCCGCTCTTCTTGCTGGGCGCGGCCGGCATCATCGTGCCGATCGTCGTGCACCTCACCCGCCGTCAGCGGCGCAACGTGGTGCACTTCCCCTCCCTCATGTTCCTGGAGAAGATCCCGTATCAGGAGCGGCGGCGGCGGCGCATTCAGCACTGGTTCCTCCTCGGCCTGCGGGCCCTCGCCCTCGCGCTGGTGGCCCTCGCGTTCGCGAGGCCGTTCATGGACAGCACGGATATCGGGCTGGGCGCCGCGGGTGGTCCGCGGGAGATCGTCATCCTGATCGACCAGTCCTACAGCATGGAGGTCGGCGATCACCTGGAGGAGGCCAGGGGGGACGCCAACGACGTGATCGACGGGCTCGGCCCCCTCGACAGAGCTTCCATCGTAGCCTTCTCCCAAGGTGCGCAGGTGCTTTCCCGATCCACCTCCGACCGGGCCCGCCTCCGGGGCGCGCTGGACACGCTGCAGGTGAGCTCAGGGGCGACGCGTTTCGGACCGGCCCTCAAGGTCGCTCAGACGATCCTGGAGGAGTCGAACCTCGCGAACGGGGAAGTCTACCTGCTGAGCGACTTCCAGAGGGTCGGATGGATCGGCGACGAGGGCGTGCGGTTCCCCGCTGGGTCGAGGTTTATCCCGGTGCCGATGGGTGAGGACGACGTCGAGGAGAACATCCTCGTGACCGATGTATCGCTACCGCGCCAGACCGTGTCCGGCCGCGAGCGGGTCACCCCTACCGCGCGTATCGTGCGCCGCGGGGGCTCGGCGCCGCGCGAGGTACCGGTGTCATTGGTCATCGACGGCCAGCAGATTCAGCAGCAGTCGGTCACGCTGGCTCCCGACGCCGCGGCGGCGGTGACCTTCCAGCCGTTCACCGTTTCACGCCCACACACGCCCGGAACCGTGAGCGTCCCAGCCGACGACCTCAACGCGGACAACCAGCACAACTTCGTAGTATCCCCCGGGGCCGCGCTTTCCGTGCTCATCGTCGAAGGGGCTGGTGCGGGCGCGAACACGAGCCTCTTCCTGAGACGCGCGCTCGAGATCAGTACGGACGGCCGCTTCCGCGTGAACGTTCGCCGGGCGAGTACGATCCGTCCGGTGGATTTGGAAGGGACACAGGCGGTCTTCCTGAACGACGTGCAGATCGACGGCGGGTCGGCCGAACGGCTCCGTGCCTTCGTCGAAGGTGGCGGCGGCGTGTTGGTCGCCCTCGGCGAACAGGGTGGCTGGCCGGCCTCAGCCGCAGACCTCCTGCCCGGCACCATCGGGCCGATCCAGGACCGCCTGCAGGGTCGCGGCGGCCGCCTTGGATTTCTCCAGTATGCGCATCCGATCTTCGAGGTCTTCGCCGGACCGCGGAGCGGGGACTTCAGCGGGGCGCGCTTCTACCGCGCCCGCCTGTTCGAGCCTTCGGACAGCGCCGAGGTCATCGCCCGCTTCGACGATGGCTCTGTGGCCATGGCGGAGCTCCGCTTCGGGCTTGGGAAGGTGGTGGCCTGGACGAATACGTTGGATGACTACTGGAACGACCTGCAGCGGCAGCCCGTGTACCTGCCGTTCGTGCACCGCGTGACCGAGTACCTGGGTGGACGCGCCGAGTCGTTGCCGTGGTTCACCATTGGGCAGGTCGTCGACCTGGCCAATCCGGAGGCGCTCGTGACCGCCGGACTGGTGTCCCTCGAAGCCGGCGGCCTCGCCGAGGGCCTGGATCAGATGGCACTGACGCCCTCAGGGGCCACGATTCAGCTGCCGGCGGGAGAAGGCCCTCGGTACCTCCCGTTGGCGGAACACGGTTTCTACACCGTGCGCCCTCCGGGCTCGGAGCCGGAACGGCCGTTCATCATGGCGGTGAATGTGGATCTGGAGGAGTCGAATCTCGCACGCATCGACGCAGAGGAGCTGGGCGCCCAGCTGATGGCCCCGCCAGGGTCCGACGGCAGGAGTCTTAACGTCGAAGAAGCGTCGTCACTCCAGAGAGAAGACCAGGAAAGGAGGCAGTCGCTGTGGCGTTGGCTGCTTCTCGCGGCGTTGGTGCTCTTCATCGCCGAAACCGCGGTTTCGAACTATGTGTCTCGGCAGGGTGCGGGAGCACAGTTGGCGGCTTCGGGTTAGGAAGATGTGCGCGGGTCGCAGAGAGGGGCATGGCGTGCCCTGACGCGGCGACAGTACGTTGAATCGGTGCGCTTAAAGGGAGGTGGTACGACATGACCGAGCAGAGGGATTCGGACAAGCGGCTGGCTCAACACCGCGTTCTCGGGGTGGTTCGCAACGTGCGCTGGCGCTGGCGGGCGCGTCTCGTCCTCCGTGGCCTTCTCTGGGTCGGCGGCCTCACGGGCGCCGTCCTCTTCGTCTCCGCCCTGGGCCTGGAGCGCGCGCGCTTCGCCGCCGAGTGGGTGGTAGCCTTCCGCTTCCTCACCTGGGGGACGCTGGCGGTCACGACCTTTCTGTTCTTGATCCGTCCCCTAATGCGCCGCGTTACCGACAGCCAGGTGGCGCTATACCTCGAGGAGCACGAGCCGTCGCTCGAGCACACTGTGGTCAGCGCTTTGGACCCAGGCAGCACCTTTTCGCCCGACCTGAGCAACCGCGTTGTCGAGGTCGCGCTCGAACGGACGAAGAGGGTCGAGTACGGCCGCCGCGTCGAGCAGAGCAATCTCTACAAGTTCGCGGGTGCCCTGACCGGACTCGCCCTCATCGTCCTCGCCACGACGCTGTTCGGGCCGACCCACCTGCGCCTCGGCCTTGCGGCCCTCCTCATGCCGACCCGGGACGCCGCGGCGGTGAACCCGTACTCCATTGCGGTGACCCCGGGCGATGCGACCATCCCGCGCAACTCTGACCAAACGGTAAGCGCGGCGCTGGCCGGGTTCGACGCTGCCGACGTATCGATCTTCACGCGCACCGAGTCGGAGCAGACGTTCCGCCGCCTCACGATGCTTCCCGGTCTCGAGGGCGGCTTCGAAGTCATGCTCGTGGGCGTGGCCGAGCGCACCGAGTACTTCGTCTCGTCGACCGGCATACGGACGCCGACGTTCACGATCGACGTCGCCGACCTGCCCTACGTCGACCAGCTCGATCTCACGTACTACTACCCCAGCTACACCGGGCTACCGGCCCGCACCGTGGAGCGAGGTGGTGACGTCGCCGCCCTACCGGGCACCGTCGTCGAGGTGCGCATCCGTCCCACAATGGACGCGCCGAGCGGGCAGCTCGTGCTCGACAGCGAGCGCTCAGCCGAGCTCACCCGTCAGGAAGACGGCACGTTCGTGACGCGCTTCACGATCGGTGACAACCGCTATTACTCCATCGAGCTGGCGCGTGCGAGCGGAGAGCTCGTGCCCGCATCTCCCGAGTATACGATCGACGTTCTGCGCGACCGCGATCCTGCGATCCAATTCACGCGGCCCGGCCGGGACGAAACAGCCTCACCGCTCGAGGAGGTCTACCTCGAGATGAACGCCACGGACGACTACGGCATTCGGGACGTGCGCCTGGTCGTCTCCGTGAACGCGGGCCCCGAGGACACCATCGCGGTCTTCGAGACGGCTGGCGATCCGCTGGCCGAAGTCTCCGCTGGGCACACGATGTACCTGGAAGAGTGGGAGCTCGAATCTGGCGACCTCGTGTCGTACTACGCCATTGCCCGTGACAACCGGACGGGTGCTGCCAGCCGACCCATCACGAGCGATATCTACTTCCTGAACGTGCGCCCCTTCGAGCGTGCATACAGGCAGTCCGAGCAAGGTGGTGGCGGCGGCGGCGGTGGCGGCGGCGGCGGCAATGAAACGCCGCTCTCCGACCTCCAGCGGCAGGTGATCGCAGCGACGTTCAACCTCATGCGCCAGCGAGACAGCTACGCATCAGGCGAGTTCAGTGAGAACGTCGTCAGCGTCGCATTGGCGCAGGGCCGCTTGATCGGCCAGGTGGGCACCCTGCTCCAACGGATGGAGAACCGGGGCCTCACGCAGTCCGACCCTGGCTTTCGAGATGTCTCGGCGATTCTGCCGCTCGCGGTAGAGGCCATGCAACGGGCGCAGGGCGACCTAGAGGACGAGGAATTGCGCGAAGCGATGCCGGACGAGCAGGAAGCGCTCCGGTACCTCCAGCAGGCCGAAGACACGTACGAGGCGTACGTACAACAGCAGCAGCAGGGAGGCGGCGGCGGTGGCGGCGGCGGTTCGCAGCAGGCCGCGGAGGACCTTGCGGACCTGTTCGAGCTGGAGCTCGACAAGCTGCAGAATCAGTACGAGACGGTTGAGCGCGGTCAGGCCCAGCAGCAGGACTCGGAGGTAGACCAGCTCCTCGAGCAGCTTCGTGAGCTGGCCCGCCGGCAAGAGCAGGAAGCCGAGCGGCAGCGCCGACGTGGACAGCAGACAGCGCAGGGCGGGGGCGGCGGACAGGCCCAGCGTGACCTCGCAGCCGAGACGGAGGAGGCAGCCCGCCAACTCGAACGGCTCGCGCGGCAGATGAACGACCCGGAGCTGCAGGAAACGGCCCGGAGCCTCATGGACGCGGCGCAGTCGATGCGCCAGTCCGCCAGTCAGCCAGGCGCCTCAGGAACGTCGGAGGCGACCTCCGCGCTGCAGCGCCTGGAGGAAGCACGGCGAGAGCTCGAGAACCAGAGATCGGACAGGGCCCGCCGGGACACCGAGGCGGCGCTCGAACGGGTGGCAGAGCTGCAGCAGGAGCAGCGTGAGGTCCAGCGGGACGTCCGCGAGCTGCCGACCGACCGAGGGGCCGAGCGCACGCAGCAGATCGAGCAGCTCCGCGAGCGGAAGGATCAGATGGAGGCCGAAGTACAGCAGCTGGAGCGGGAGCTGGACCAGGCCGCATCGAGCGCCCGGGCCGACAATCCAGAGGCCGCACGCGGCATGTCCAGGGCAGCCAATATGATCCGAGAGACGGAGCTCAGAGAGAAGATCCGCTACTCCCGGGGCACCATCGAGCAGTGGGACCCACAGTCTGCCGTGACATTGGAGCTGAACATCGAGGCCGACCTACAGGCCCTACGCGACGAGCTCGAGCAGGCCAACCAAACGGCTAGCAACAGACAGGAAGACCCGCTTGAAGAAGCGCTCGACGAGACGCGCAACCTCGTGCGTGGCATGGAGGCCATGAACCGGCGGCTCAACGAGCCAGGGCAACAGGGTCAGCAGGGCCAGCAAGGTCAGCAGGGCCAGCAAGACCAGCAGGGCCAACAAGGCCAGCAAGGCCAACAGGGCCAACAGGGCCAACAAGGCCAGCAGGGTCAGCAAGGCCAACAGGGTCAACAAGGCCAGCAGGGCCAGCAGGGCCAGCAGGGCCAGCAGGGCCAACAAGGCCAGCAGGGCCAACAAGGCCAGCAGGGCCAACAAGGCCAGCAGGGCCAACAAGGCCAGCAGGGCCAGGGCGGCCAGCAAGGCCAGGGTGACCAACAGGGCCAGCAGGGCGGCGGCCAGCAGGGTGGCGACGCCCGAGGCGGTGGCTTCAACGCCGGAGACTACCGCAACGGGGGTGCGCCGCGTCAGCTGACCGACGAGGAGATGCGCCAGTACCGGAGCCAAATGGACCAGCGGGCCGAGCAAATCCGTGACCTGCGCAACGATCTGCGCGCGATGGGCCGGCCTGTGGAGGAGTTGGATCGGGTTCTGGATTCGATGACGCGACTCGACGACAGTGGCGTGGTCACAGATCCTCGCGCGCTGGCCGAGATCCACCAGGGCATGCTCGACCAGCTTCGCAGGATGGAGTTCAGTCTGCGGCGCGAAGTCGAGGGCGAGACCGGACGGAATCCAACCCTGACCGGATCGGACGACGTGCCGGACGGCTATCGGACGCTCGTCGAGGAATACTACCGTGCCCTCGCGCGCGGCGGGACAGGCTCGACGAACTAGTCGACCCGACTCGGATCGAGAAGAGGGCAGCGGGGTAACCCGCTGCCCTCTTCGCATTCTTTACCCCTCGTAGGATTCACATGTCCGGACCGCAGTTCATTTATCACATGTCCCGGCTCTCGAAGATCGTCCCGCCCAAGCGGGAGATCCTCAAGAACATCAACCTGTCGTTCTACCCGGGCGCGAAGATC
>Ga0224512_10001557_pt1 | contig 21960 bp, 22 predicted proteins | sample SF_May12_sed_USG_4_FD_169103 | JGI IMG/M metagenome (GOLD analysis project Ga0224512, IMG submission 169103) | Sediment microbial communities from San Francisco Bay, California, United States - SF_May12_sed_USGS_13 | ecosystem: Environmental > Aquatic > Marine > Sediment | place: USA... | reverse complement strand
ATCGGTACCAGGTACCCGGATAACGAGCAGACCAGGTAAAAAATACCGTGTTTCATCGTGAACTCGGGTCTGCGGCCGCGCAGCAGCGCGATCACGCTCATGCCGAGCGCGACCCCGAGGGTGGTCAGGGTCAGGATCCCGACGTAGGAAATGCCCGACAAGGCAGCGATCTTCAGCATCGAAAAGTAAAGACCCCAACTGCTGCCGAGGAACACCAGGTAGAATATCGGGCGCATCCCCGTTGCTGTGCTCAAGCTTGCCATCCGCGGGCGGAAAACCGGCAAGCCTAACCCAGCCCGGCGAAACTGGATACCGCTAAATTCTGGTTATTCTCGGCGCAGAAAATGCTGGACTTGGCGCGGTGCTTGATGGAATCTGCAGGCATTAATCAGGTAGGGCCAATGCTGGATCAATCCTCCAAAACCGAAGCGCTCAGCATCGACAGCCGTCACGGCTACGCGATGCTGCTGATGGTAATCGGATCGATCGCGATCAGCTTCGGGGGTCTGGTGCAGCGTAATATAGAAGTCGCCACCTCGTGGCAGATCAACGTCTACCGCTCGCTCGGCATGTTGATCGCGATCGCGTTGATCATCGCCATACAGAATCGGGGCAAGGTCTTCGCGACGCTGCTGGCGGTGGGCCGCTACGGCATGCTCGCCGGTGCGCTGCTGTCGGTCGCAGGCATTTGTTTCATCCAGGCGTTGACCCACACTACCGTCGCCAACGCGCTGTTCGTGCTCGGCGCGATCCCGTTTTTCGCGGCCCTGCTGGCCTGGCTTTTTCTCGGCGAACGCCTGCGCCGTTCGACCCTCGTCACCATGCTGTTCGCGGGCTCGGGGCTTGCGCTGATGGTGTTCAACGGTATCAGTGTCGGCTCGGGATTCGGTAATGCCATGGCGCTGCTGACCGCTGCGGGTTTCGCCAGTTACGCGGTCGTGGTGCGTTACAAACGCCGCGTCGAAATGTTGCCGGTACTGCTGATCTCGTCGGTTATGATCATCGCAATTTCGCTCGCGGTAACCGGTGGCGACCTCGCGATTCCATTGAACGACATCCTGTTGTCGCTATTCTGGGGCGGCTGCCTGTCCGGTTTCGTCAACTGGATGTTCATCATCGCATCGCGCCACCTCGCGGCCGCCGAGGTCACGCTGATCATGCTGCTCGAGTTCGCGCTGGGACCGGTCTGGGTGTGGTTGTTCGTCGGTGAAGTACCGACGCGCTGGACGCTGACCGGCGGCGCGGTCGTCATCACCGCGGTCGCGGTGCGCGCGATACTCGAACTGATGCACAAGTCACGCCCGGAGCAGACTCCGAGCCAACCGGTTTAATCGCCGAGACTCGCAATCAGCGGGTCGGAAAACACGGTCACTTTGCCGCTTTCGATATCGTACAGGTTGATATTATCGAGGTAGGGCGAGTAAACGTGCAGGGTAACGAGATTGTCGTTACCGTTATTGCGGATCTCGTGAATGTCGTCGTCGAAGGATCCGCAAACCTCCCCGGCCCGCATCGTGGTGACCTTATCCGCGACCAGGTGCTCGCCTTCCCGGCGAAAACTGGTTTCGGTGGCGGTGCCCTGGATCACGCGCACGCCGCAGGAGGCGCCCCTGTGATCGTGGATCGGACTCGACTGTCCGGGCTTCCAGCACAGCAGCAGCGCGTAGTACTGCGGCCCGTGCGCGAGCAGGTTGCGGCTGTAGCGTTCGTCGCTGAAGTGAATGTAATCGGACAGCGCGTCGACCGAGAGCCGATCGTCGTCGAGGCGCATTTGCAGCTCGCGCAGCGGAATCCGTTGCTCGAACGAATCGAGCCATTCGATCAGCTCGTCGACGCATTGCATCATCAATGCCCCGGTTCCGGGCGCATCACGTTCTTCAGCGCTTCCCCGGACAGGTAGTGCCCCGGGTTTTCGAAAAACAGCTGCAGCGTAATCGGTACGTAGTTGTCGCCATCGTCGGCGGAGACATTCGGCGTGACAAGGAGGTTGGGCGCGGCCTCGAGCGATTCGAGCGCTTCGATCACGCTCAGGTCGTGCGCGCTGCGCACCGGCATCTCGTCGCTGCGGCCGCGGTGTTCCTGCCTGTAACCCTGGTAATCGAGATTGCTACCCATCGACGCGCGCCTCGCCAATAAGAGCCAAAACTTACCCGATGCATGAAGGTGGCGCAAGCTCGTGTTTCGCTTTTAGCCGTTAGCCGCAAACCGATGCGGGCGATTGTGACCAGCCGAAACTGCCGAAACTCGAAATCGCCGTTGTCCCGCACGGCGGCCTGCCTCGCGCTTATGCAGACTGAACCGAATACTTGTGTCAGAATTGCTGCTTCACCAGGTAATCGTGACAGGACCCATACTTGAATAAAAGATTCACCGCGCGGACCATCGCGGGTCTATTGGCCCTGTGGCTGGTGATGCCGGTGGCCAGCGCCCAGACCAGCGCGCCGACAGCGGAGCCAACGCAAGTCGACGCGGCCGAACGCGCGCAGACCATCCGCAAACTGCAAACCATCAGGGCGGCGCTGGAGGACAGGCGCGAACAGGTCAGAAACCTGCTGGAGCAACTGGCCGAGGCCGACGAAATTGCCAGGCCCAGGATCAGGGAGCAGATCGAGGCACAGCAACAAATCATCCGCGATCTGATGGACTCGTTCGAAACAATTGCCGTCAATGGCACCAATCTGCGTAACCTGGCCGACGCGCGCGATGAAGGGCTCGACTGGCGCGACGAAATGATCCAGATCGCGCGACCGATAATCGACGGCCTCAAGGAGGCGACCGAGAAACCTCGCCGCATTGCGGAGCTGCGTACGTCGATCGAACTTTACCAGCAACAGCTGGCGATGACCGAGAAAGCGATCGCATCGCTGGCGCGCTTCGAGCAGCAGGATCTGCCCCCGGGAGTCGCAGCCGGATTGAACGAGGTCGCCGCTGCCTGGCGTCGTCGCCACGACGATATCCAACGTTCGCTGGAAGTCTCGCGAGAAGAACTGGGATTCCTGGAAACAGAAAAAACCAGGGTCTTCGAAACCATGGGCAACGTCGCTTATGGATTTATCCTCGGCCGCGGGCTCACGCTGTTGTTCGCGCTGGTAACCGGCGTCCTGGTCTGGTACGCGATGCGCGCGCTGCGCCGGCTGGCAACCGTCCGGCGACGCCCGGAGCAGGACACGCAGCAGGCCGCGAAGGTCCGCCTGCTGCTCTATGGCTACCACCTGTTGACGGTGGTGTTGGTCGCGCTGGCGGTGTTGTCCGTGTTCTACGTGCGCGGCGACGTGTTGCTGTTGTCGCTGGCCATTATCGCGCTGGTGATGCTTGCGCTCGGCGTCTGGCGGTTCCTACCGGGCTATATCGAGGAGGCGCGCCTGCTGTTGAACGCCGGGGCAGCACGCCAGGGGGAGCGGGTGATCTATAACGGGCTGCCGTTTCGCATCACCAGGCTCAATCTCTATTCCGAGCTCCACAATCCAGAACTGGACGGCGTTATTCGACTGCCGCTGAAGGCCCTCGCGCAACTGACCTCGCGCCCGCGCACGGACGAGGAATGGTTTCCCTGTCGAAAGGGCGATTACCTGTTGCTGCCGGATGGCGGCTTCGGCCAGGTCCTGCAGCAGTCGGTCGAGCTGGTTCGGCTCAGGGTAATCGGTAGCATCGTGCAGTATTCGACCGCGGACTTTTTACAGCTCAACCTGCGCAACCTGTCGCGCGAGGGCTTTGGCGTCATCGTCGTATTCGGGATCGACTACCAGCACCAGGCGATCTCGCTGGATCGCGTGCCGCAGCGCTTCAAATCCGGCCTCGCCGCGGCGTTCGAGCGGGCGGACTTCGGTGCCGACCTGAAGGACCTGCTGGTCGAATTCAAACAGGCCGGCAGCAGCTCGCTGGATTACCTGATCTACGCCTCGATGGGTGGTGACAGCGCCGCTTCGTATTTCACGATCGGGCGCATGATCCAGCAAACCTGTGTCGACATCTGCAACCAGGAAGGCTGGGTTATTCCGTTTACCCAGGTCACGATCCACCAGGCCGATGCCGTTGCGGCGGAGATCACTCCCGCAGAGGTGCCGGGTCAGGCCTGACATCCGCGGACGGCAAAGCCCGCAACCGGCGTCGCTGCAACCAGTTCGCGGGTGACCCGGGAAGCTAGTCGACGGAAACGGTGCGATCGCTCGCCCAGCGCCGCAGCGCATCGATCTTTTCCGCCATAACGATCGACAGGGGCCTGGTTTTCTCGATCTCCCTGGCCAGGTCAGCGGTTACGATTGGTGCGTCATGGCTTTGCATCGCGTAGATGGTCGACACCACCAGCTGCTCGATCTCGGCGCCGGAGAAGCCCACGGTCATCTTCGCGAGCGCGTCGATATCGATTGCTGACTTGTCGAGCCTGCGTTTTTCCAGGTGGATATTGAATATTTCGCGGCGAATCGCGGCCTGCGGCAGGTCGACGAAGAAAATTTCGTCGAGCCGGCCCTTGCGGATCAGTTCCGGCGGCAGCTGATCGATATTGTTCGACGTGGCGACGATGAAAACCGGGCGTCGGTTTTCCGCCATCCAGGTCAGCATCGTGCCGAGCAATCGCTGCGAGGTGCCATCGTCGTTGTCTTTTACCGCGATTCCCTTTTCGAGTTCGTCGATCCATAGCACGCAGGGCGACATGACCTCGGCGGCATACAGCGCCTTGCGGATGTTGCGCTCGGTTTCACCATAGTATTTATTGTACAGACGCCCGAAATCGAGCCGCAACAGCGGCACCTTCCAGACGCCGGCCACGGCCTTGGCGGCGACGCTTTTACCGCAGCCCTGCACTCCCAGCAGCAGGATCCCCCTGGGCTTGTCGATCCCGGGAATTGCGTGGGTACCGTGGAAAAACTTTTCACGCTGCATCAGCCACTTTTTCAGTTTTTTCATTCCGGCGAGTTGCGCGAAGCTACTGGTTTCGAACTCGAAGGACAGCACGTCGTCCTGGTTAAGCAGTTGATGCTTGGCCTGCATGACCTCGGGGATATCGCTCTCGGTAATCGCGCCGTCGTCGAAGATAGCCGTATGAACCAGTCGTCGCGCATCGTTCATCGCGAGCCCCCTGATATTGCGCAGCAGCTGCTCCAGCGTCGCATCGTCGCAATGCACGGGCTGGCCCCGGTTGCGGTTGGTGTAGATCACCGCCTCTTCGCGAATAATTTCACGCAGTTCGTCGTCGCCCGGAAGCTCGAGCCCGAAACGGGTCGACAGCTTGTGCAATTCGGGTGGAATTTCGAGTTCGTGGCTGACCAGTACGATCTTCCCCTGCCCCTTGTCGAACGACATCGCCAGTTCCTTGAGCTGGCGCACGTGCAGCGGGTCCTTGAGGTAGGGGTGGAAATCCAGCAATACGTATATGGCTTCGAGTTTCGATGCCCGAATATGCGCCAGCGCTTCTCCTGGCTCCCTGACGTGGGTTTGCGGGTCGAGCGAAAGGTCCATGCGCTGCATGCCGGCAGCTGCCGACCAGGTAAACACCGGCACCCTGATATTCGTCGCGATACTCGTGAGCAGGCTTACCGCGCGTCGTTCCTCGTGGGTTTCGAGCACCAGCAACGGGCTGCCAGATTGCAGCAACAGGGTTATTTCATTTTTTTCCATATGGTTTGTTCATAGCTCACCCGGTGCCTGTAACTCTAGTACAGGAAAACAGACTGTATACCGGGATTATCTCCGCGCGCGCGGACGCCGCGCCCGGCGGTGCCGTTTCGCCAGACTGGTGACGGGGGCTACGACTCACTGGTCGGATGACCTACCGAAGCCACCGATCGATTGCTTGACGTCGTCGACCAGCCGCGTTCGGCTCTCCTCTGACGCGAAAAACCAGATCAGTATCCAGCCGACGAGAATCAGTATCGCCATGAGCCTGAGAAATGCGGCCACTTTTTCGTTGGACTTGAGTTTCGCGACGCGGGCACGGTTGGCGATATAGCTGCGGTAAAAAAAGCCAATGACCCGGAAAATAGGGCCGTAGAGAAAATCAATCCATTTTTCCAGGGGTTTCTGCAAGAGTCTCGTTGCCCGGGTTGGTGAGCCGCCGTCGGCGGAATCGAGGCGGCATTCTACCCTCAGCCCGCCGTTTTTGACAGACAACCGTGTCAGTCAGCCGTTGCTTGATAGTGGTGTAAGCGAATCCGCGAGTCTCGCTTGCGGGTCGCCTGATCGAGTCGCAATGCCGATTGTTTCGAATCCGGCGCCGATATTCGAACCTTTGGGTATCGAAATTCGACCCAATCCGCAAGTAGTATTGCCATATGGACTTCCGCAGCTATGCTTTTGCGGACTTCAACCTATAATCCCTCTGTGCTTCCCATGTTTTCAACCATTCGTTTCATCCAGCCGCGGACGTCCGCCATGCCGTCACGCCGGCACGTGACGATTGAATCCTGATATGGACTTCATCGCCTTTGGCATCGCCCTGCTGGTGCTGGTATTTATCGGGGTGCCGATCGCGATCATCGTGCTGTACGTGATGATGCGCAACCGGACAACCCAGTTGCAGCAGCAGGTCGACCGGCTGCGCGCCCAGGTCGCGGAGCTCAGGCTGCAGCCGTCGCCGGTCGCGGCCGAAACCTCTGAAGCAGTCGCCGATGTCGACGCGGTCACAGGCCTGAATCAACCGGCCGAGGCGAAAATCGAGGCCCCACAGCCGCAGGTCACCCCGGACGCGGCACCATTGCAGCCAGACACGCCTCCCGTATCGACGCCGGCATACGCCACCGCGAACATGCCACCGATCGCCGCCAGCGTGGCGCCCGCCGCGGACAGGCGCGGCCCCAGCCCGGTTGACGGGATCGAGGATTTCCTGCGCCGCATCGGCAACGCGATTACTTCCTATTTCACCGACGGTAATATTTTCGTCCGCATCGGAATCCTGGTGCTCTTTTTCGGCGTCGCGTTCCTCCTCAAGTACGCCGCCGAGCACTCACGCATACCGCTCGAATTCCGCTTCATCGGCGCCGCACTCGGCGGGCTGGCGCTGCTGGCTTTCGGCTGGCGCCTGCGAAGCAGCCGCGCCATTTATGCACTGCTGCTGCAGGGCGGCGGGATCGGCGTCATCTACATCACCATTTTTGCCGCGTTTCGACTGGCCAACCTGCTGCCGTCGACGCTGACCTTCACGCTACTCGTGTCCTTCTCGGCCTTCGCGGTAGCACTCGCCATCTTGCAGGATTCGCGGGCGCTCGCAATTTTCGCGGTGCTCGGTGGTTTCCTGGCGCCATTCCTGGCGTCTACCGGTAGCGGCAATTACATCGGCCTGTTCAGCTATTATTCGGTTCTCAACGCCGCGATCTTCACGGTAGCCTGGTTTCGCGCCTGGCGCTCGCTCAACCTGCTCGGCTTTATTTTTACCTTCGGCATCCTGGTGCTGTGGGTAGCCTTCGATTACCGCGCAGAGCACCTCTATCCGACGCTGGGATTCGTGGCACTGTTTTTCCTGATGTACAGCCTGATCGGCCTGCTCTACGCGATGCGACAGCCGCAACAGCTGACCGGTCTGGTCGACGGCACGCTGGTGTTCGGCACCCCTGTTATCGTTTCCGGTTTATTGATGGTGATGCTGCAGGATTATGATTACGGCATCGCCGGCGCGTCGGCCGGCATGGGTCTTTACTATATCCTGCTGGCGCGCTACGCCTGGCGGCACGTGGGCCCCGAGTTTCGCCTGCTGGCCGAGGCGATGCTCGCGATCGGCGTCGTGTTCGCGACGCTCGCGATTCCTTACGCGCTCGACGGGCACTGGAGCAGCGCGGCCTGGGCGCTGGAGGCGGCCGGCATCCTGTGGGTATCGATCCGGCAGCAACGCTTTTACGCGCAGTGCTTTGCGATCGCGCTACAGGTCGGTTCCGGGGTGCTGTTCCTGATGCGAAACATCGACGATATCGGCGACACTGCCTGGCTAAATCCCGCGTTTCTCGGCGGCACCTTTATCGCGCTCGGCGCATTCATTTCGGCGCGCATGCTCTACCTGCAGGGTCAGGATTTCAAGCTGCGCCCGCTGCATATTCCGTTTTACATCTGGGCGATGGGCTGGTGGCTGGTCAGCGCGCTGGTCCAGATCGACGCCTATGTCGCCAATGAAGTGATCGGCCTGTTGCTACTGTTCGGCGCGACCGCGGCGCTACTGCTGTATCTCGATCGGCTACGCCGCTGGGACTGGATGCCCGCCGCGATCAACGTCGCCCTGTTGCTGCCGACGCTGATGCTGATCGCGCTGTATTCGCTGTTCGAACACAGCCACGTGCTGGTTGTTCCCGACCTCTACTTCTGGGTTGCCGCGCTCGCCGCAAACTACTGGATGATCGAAAAACTCGAATCGGCGACCTGGCCAGCGTGGGTCAATATCGCGTCGCATACCGTTTTTGTAACCTTCGTCGCGTTGCTGCTGTCGCTGGAACTGGTCTGGATATTCGAGAAAGAGATTCACGTTGCGGGCGACGCATACGATACGTTGCTTGCCGTGATGCCGCTAATTGCGCTGCGCATCGCGCAGGCGGGGCGGTTCCCGGCAATTGCGCGCCTCGGAACCGGCCTACAGCTAAGCCTGATCGGCGCGCTGGCCGTGTTCCTGCTGTTGTGGAGCCTGATCATCAATTTCACCAACAGCGGAGATCCTGCACCCTTACCCTATATTCCGTTCGCCAATCCGGTCGATTTGACGCAAATCGCTTTTTTCGTGCTGGCGCTGGCTAGCCTCAGACTGCTGCAGCCATCGCATGCGGTGCAACGGGACCACGTCATGATCATCCTTGCGGGCCTGGTCTTTGTCTGGCTGACCGCGGTTTTGATTCGCAGCATGCATCATTATCTCGACATTAGCTTCGACCTGTCGGCGATGGCGGTGGACACGCGCGTGCAAACCGCGATTTCGATCCTGTGGACCCTGATCGGCATGGGCGCGATGCTCATCGCCTCGCGGCGCGCGCTACGCAGGATCTGGATCGGCGGCGCGGCGCTGGTCGGCGTAGTGCTGGTGAAAATGTTCTTCATCGATCTCGAGGCCAGCGGCACGGTGGAGCGCATCGTCTCTTTCCTCGTGGTCGGCAGCCTGCTCGTGGCCACCGGCTATTTTTCACCTATTCCGGAAAAGCATTCCAAACCGGACCAGACGATGGATAAATCCGCTCATGCCTAGGCTCTGCTGCTGGTTAATGATGTTCGCTATATCCGGACAGGCCCTGGCCGCGCCCGAGATAAACGATTATGCCTACCAGGCCCTGCTCAGCGAGTCCGACCAGCCGTTGCAGCGAGTTGACTTGCCGATCGACGTGATGCAGAACCTGACCCAGCGCGATCTCGGCGATATCGCGCTCTTCAATGCCAACGGCAAACGGCTGCCGCACAGCGTGATTGCAACCCCCAGTGTCGTCACCGACCTCGACCTGGAACTCCCGTTTCACGAGTTCGACCGGTTTACCAGGGAGCGCTCCAGGACCGTTACCACGCGTGAACAAAATCGACAGAATGGTTCGATTTCGGAACTCAGTACCACCGAAACTCAGGCTATCCAATCGGTGCGCAAGGATTACCTGATCGAACTGAAACCGGACAACGTATCGCGTCAATTCAACTCCGTGGAACTGCAATGGACCCATGAGCCCGAGAGCCAGGTGCTCGAAATCAGGGTCGAAGCCGGCGACGAGCTCGACAAACTCCGGGTCATATACCCGCGCAAGAGTCTAACCAACCGGCAATCGGACGATCCGAAGTGGCGCAGTATCGATGGCCTTCCGGCCGATCGGCGATACCTGCGCCTGACTGCGGTCAACGAGATCGAAAGTTTCGTGCTGACCCGGGTCGTCGGGCACTATCAGGAAACCACCACCGCGGCGATGCTGTCGAGCCCGGTCGAACTCGAAATCAGCGAGGAGAATGACGGCCGCTACTATTCCTTTGCCTTGCCATCAGCAGTCCCGGCCGAATCCTGGCGCATCATTCCAGCCGAGGCAAACACCGTTATCAATATAGACCTCTATACCACCTGGCCCGGCAGCGACAACCGTGTCCGTATTCGTCACGGGATTTCGCAACACAATATTATCAACGCCGAGGTCAAACCCAGCCAACCCATCAGGCTGCCTGCGCGCAACTTCGAACGAATCTGGTTCAAGTCGAACCAGGCGCTTACGGGCACGCCATCGGTTGAGCTGAATTACCGACCCTACCAGGCTTATTTCCTTGGAGACGGCAATGGACCCTATACCCTGGCCTGGGGCAACCACGCACCCGAACCCCAGGCTTCTAACCTGACCACACTACTGCAACGCAGTCTCCGGGAAGCGCAGAGTCAGGTCGCAACGGTAACGCCGGGACCGCGGCAGCTGGCCGGCGGACCGGCGCGTCTGGCGCCCGAACCGACGCTGCCATGGAAGAAATGGCTGCTGTGGGGGCTGTTGATCCTGGCAGCGGCGGTTACCGGTCGCATGGCGTTTCGCCTCTATCGAGAAATGAATACCGGGAATCCGGCCTGATCCGTTCGACGGCACCACGCCAGCCCAGCCTGCAAATACAGATCGCAAAACCGTCCCCGGACAATTGCCATGATTCCGGGCAGGTTTTAAACTGCGAGCATCGCAGGCTTCGAAGAGCTGCCCGGGCGCCCGGCGACAGCAACAACTTCCAGGATAAAAAAATCATGAACGACAAACCGGTTGTGCTGGTAACCCGTAAACTACCCGAAGCCGTCGAGCAAAGGCTGGCAGAGAAATTTACCGCCCTGCTGAACCCGGATGACAAGCTTTACGGCACCGAGGAACTGCTGCGACTGGCCGCGCAGGCCGATGCCATCCTGCCCTGCCATACCGAGAAATTTCCTGCCGCCACGATTGCGCGGTTGCCGGACCGGGTAAAGGCGATTGCCAACTTTTCTGTAGGCGTCGATCACGTCGACCTCGAAGCGGCGACAGAAAAAGGGGTTATCGTCACCAACACGCCCGACGTGCTGTCGGATGCGACCGCCGAAATCGCAATGTTGCTGATGCTCGGCGCGGCTCGGCGCGCCAGCGAGGGAGAACGCATCGTGCGTAACCAGCTGTGGAAGGACTGGAGCCCTGCATTCATGGTTGGCAGGCAGATCACCGGCAAACGTCTCGGCATCCTGGGCATGGGCAGGGTCGGCCAGGTGACCGCGGGCCGCGCGCGCGGCTTCGACATGACCATCCATTACCACAACCGCAGGCCGCTAGACGCGGAGCACGCAGGCGACGCCGTTTACCACGACAGCGTCGAGGGGCTGTTATCCGCAATCGACGTGCTGTCGATCCACTGCCCGGCATCGGACGCAACCCGGGGCTTGTTGAATCGTGACCGGCTGGCACTGATGCATCGCGACGCGATCGTCGTCAATACCTCGAGAGGAGGCGTGATCGATGACGATGCGCTGGTGGTAGCCCTCAAATCCGGCGCTATCGCGGCGGCTGGCCTCGACGTCTATAACGGGGAGCCCGATGCGATTCATCCCGGCTACCGCGAACTCGATAACTGTTTCCTGTTACCCCATATCGGCAGCGCCACCGTGGAAACCAGGGATGCGATGGGGTTTCGCGCCATCGACAACCTGGTCGCGATATTTTCGGGCCGCGAACCGGGCGACAGGGTTGCCTGAGCGGATGATGCCGGCGCCGGATTTCGTAACCGGAAATGCCGGGATTCCGGCGGGATTAACGCCGCAGCAAGCCGGAGGCGGAAATAATTTTAAGATATACATGCAATTTTAGTTTGGTATACAATATACCGCGGCTTAGCGCTTTGGATTATATTTACACACGATATTACTGTATTATGCATCCGTGTAGTGGGCAGCCACCCGAGCCACCCCGCTAAGCCAGTTAGATAAACATTAAATTTAGAAAAATTACCGTGGCCCGTCCCGGGACTACGCTTAGAGGAAAAAACTATGACCGAAGAAGTTAAAACATCTCGTCGCAAGTTTCTGACCACCGGTGCCGCGGCGATTGCGGGCGGTGCGGCAGCAGCTTCCTTCCCCAACATTTCAGTTGCACAGAGCCCTGTCGTCCTGAAAGTACAGGCCGCCTGGGGCGGCGGTATCTTCCTGGAATTTGCCGAAGACTATGTTCGCCGCGTCAACGAAATGTCCGGCGGTTCGCTGAAAATCGATTTGCTCGGCGTCGGCGCGGTCGTTAAAACCGCCGAAATGCAGACCGCCGTGCACAAGGGCGTGCTCGACGGCGCACACCTGGTAACCGCTTACTGGTACTCGAAAAGCCCGGTCGCGTCGCTGTTCGGCACCGGACCCTGCTTCGGCTGGACGGCCAACGAACTGATGGGCTGGATCGCGTACGGCGGCGGTAAGGAACTCTACTACGAGTTGATGCACGACAAACTGCGCCTCGACCTGGTCGGCTTCTTTTCGGGGCCGATGCCGGCACAACCGCTGGGCTGGTTCAAGAAGCACATCACCGGCAGCGACCAGATGAAAGGCCTCAAGTACCGCACCGTCGGTCTCGCCGCGGACGTACTGCAGGAAATGGGCATGTCGGTGGTGCAGCTGCCCGGCGGTGAAATCCAGCCGGCAATGAAGAGCGGCCTGATCGACGCCGCCGAATTCAACAACCCGACCTCGGACAAGGATTTCGGTATGCAGGACGTTTCCAAGCATTACCATCTTGGCAGCTTCCACCAGTCGCAGGAATGTTTCGAAATCATCTTCAACAAGACCCGTTTCGATAAACTGGCGAAAGAACATCAGGCAATCCTGGAATACGCCTCCGAAGCCGCGTCGCAGGACATGGCCTGGAAGGCAATGGAGCGTTACTCGCAGGATCTGGTCAGGCTGAAGGAAGAATTCGGCGTCAACGTCTACCGCACCCCGGACAGTGTCATGAAGGACCAGCTCAAGGCCTGGGATATCATTGTCGAAAAGTTCAACAAGTCCGACCCGTTCTTCAAGAAAGTGGTCGAGTCGCAAATGGCCTGGGCGAAACGTCACGGCGCCTACGCGTTGAACAATTCGCCAGACTACCATGGGGCTTACGAGCATTACTTCGGTAAACTGTAAGCAAGCGCATATGAGGTAAGCTAATGGGGCGGTATTTAACGATACCGCCCCTTTTTAACTTATGCGACGAATTTGAACTGAATACCTTCCCGGTGGTGTGCCATGACCCGAATTCTGCATTTTATCGATAGCCTCAGCGCATGGTCCGGCAAGGCCTTTGCATGGTGCATCGTCATACTGACCTTTTCGACCTGCTACGAAGTGTTCATGCGCTACGTGCTCAATTCGCCGACGGTATGGGCCTTCGACATGAGCGTGCAAATGTACGGCGCGCTGTTTATGATGGCCGGCGCCTACGCATTGTCCCAGGACGCGCACGTGCGCGGAGACGTGGTGTATCGACTGCTCAAAATAAAAACCCAGGCCAAGATCGACCTGGTGCTTTACATCCTGTTCCTGATGCCCGGCGCGCTGGCGTTGATATACTACGGGTATCATTTCGCCGCTGACTCGTGGTTCTACAAGGAGGTGAGCTGGAGCAGCCCGTCGCGAATTCAGATCTATTTCTTCAAGACCCTGATACCCATATCCGGCACGCTGGTGCTGTTGCAGGGTATTGCGGAAGCCGTGCGCTGCATCATCTGTATCAGAACCGGGGCCTGGCCTGCCCGCCTGCACGATGTACAGGAAACCGAAACCATGCTGATGAATGAACAGGAAGATTTACGTAAGCTGCAGGAGGAAGGTCATGTCTGACCCGGTCATCGCAGTTTTCATGCTCGGCCTGTTCATCTTCATGGTGATGCTGGGCTTTCCAATTGCCTTCACGCTGATCGCGATGGGCCTCGGATTCGGCTATTACGCCTACTACGATGCCGAACGCATGGCGACCATATTCGATAACCGAATTTTCGACCTGTTCGTGCAGAATACGTTTTCGGTCATGTCCAACGACGTACTGGTGGCCGTCCCGCTCTTCCTGTTCATGGGCTACGTGGTGGAACGAGCCAATATCGTCAATCGACTGTTTTTCAGCATCCAGCTGGCCGCGCGACATCTGCCGGGTTCGATGGCGGTCGCGGCGCTTTTTACCTGTGCCGTGTTTGCAACCGCCTCGGGAATTATCGGCGCGGTGGTGACGCTGATGGGCATGCTTGCGTTCCCGGCGATGCTGAAAGCCAATTACGACGAGAGTTTTGCCGCCGGGGTCATCTGTGCCGGTGGTTGTCTCGGCATCCTGATACCGCCTTCGATCATGCTGATCGTGTACTCGGCCATCGCAGAAATATCGCCATTGCGGCTCTATGCCGCGGCCATGTTCCCGGGCCTGCTGCTGGCCGGCTTGTACATGGTCTACGTGGTCGGGCGCGCGACTTTAAATCCGGGGCTGGCACCTAAACCCAAGGAGGAAGAGGTGCCGTCGTTCGCCAGGATAGCCTGGGAATTGACGACTTCGTTTATTCCGCTGGCGTTATTGATCATGAGCGTCCTCGGCGCCATTCTGATGGGCCTGGCGACGCCCGCTGAAGCGGCCGGCGTCGGTGCATTTGGCGGGCTCTTCCTGGCGGTATGCTATCGCTCGCTTACCTGGGAACGCCTGAAGCAGGCGGTCTACCTGACCGCTAAAACTTCAGCCATGGTGTGCTGGCTGTTCGTGGGTTCGTGGACCTTCGCCTCGGTGTTCTCTTACCTCGGCGGCCACGAGCTGATCAACGAATGGGTACTCTCGCTGGAACTCGGTTCGGTCGGCTTCCTGGTACTCGCGCAATCCATTATTTTCCTGCTGGGATGGCCGCTGGAGTGGACCGAGATTATCATTATTTTCGTGCCGATCTTCCTGCCGATGCTGGAAACCTTCAATGTCGACCCGCTGTTTTTCGGCATACTCGTCGCGTTGAACCTGCAGACCTCGTTCCTGACGCCGCCGATGGCGATGGCCGCCTATTACCTGAAAGGCGTGGCGCCACCCCATATCCAGCTGCTGGATATTTTCCGCGGCATCATGCCTTACCTCGCGATCATCATTTTGTCGATGATACTGCTGTATAACTTCCCCGGCATCGCGTTGTGGTTACCGGTCTACCTGTTTGGACCCGGGTAGCCTCAACCCGGTCATGAGGCATGCCTAAATTCGATCCGGATGCGGCGAACCTGCTCGGCGCCTGCGCCGCGCACGCCGCCATCGACCAGGGGCTGCTGAGTTCGCAGGAGCTGGTCGAGGCCTGTTTCGCGCGCATCGACCTGCTCGAGGAATCGGTCGGCGCCTGGGCCCATCTCGACCGAGACCTGGCGCTGGAGCAGGCGCGCGCGGCCGATAGATTCCGCATGCGTGGCCTGCCGATCGGCGCGCTGCACGGCCTGCCGATCGGCATCAAGGACATCATCGACACCGTCGACTACCCCACCGAGCGCGGTACGATCCTGCACCAGGGGCGCCGGCCCGAGCAGGATGCGACCCTGGTGTCGCTGCTGAAAGAGGCCGGCGCGATCATCCTCGGCAAGACCGTCAGCACCGAAATGGCGGTGTTCGGACCCGGCAAAACCCGTAACCCGCATAACCCGGAACATACCCCGGGCGGTTCGTCGAGCGGCTCGGCGGCCGCGGTTGCGGCGGCGATGGTGCCACTCGCGGTCGGCACCCAGACCAACGGTTCGGTCATCCGTCCGGCCTCGTACTGCGGAGTCTACGGCTTCAAACCCAGCTTCGCGCGAATTTCGCGTCACGGCGTGCTGCAACAATCGGCGCCGCTGGATACCATCGGCGTGTTCGCGCGCGATCTCGACGACCTGGCCCTGATCGCCGACGTGCTGATGCGCTTCGACGCCCAGGATGCCGCGATGAGTCCGATCGCACCACCCTGTATCGGCAGCGTGATGCGACAGGAGGTTCCGATCGAGCTGCATTTCGCGTTCGTGCGCACCCCCGCCTGGGAACAGGTGGAGCAGGTCGCGAAGGATGGCTTTCGCGAATTCATCGACGCAGTCAACGCAGGCCACGAAAAAACCATCGATATCGTCGACCTGCCGGTCCCGTTCGCCGACCTTTACGAGGATCACCGCAAGGTCATGGAAGGCGACCTGGCGCGCAGTTTTGCCGACGAATACGAACGCGGCAAGGCGGAGCTTAGCGACGTATTGCGCGAAATGCTCGAACGCGGACAGCAGGTTAGCGACAGCGAATACGATGCGGCACTCGCCCGCATGCACGATTACGGCGCCTTGCTCGACGAAATATTCGACGAGTACGATGCCATCCTGACGCCATCGACGCCGGGCCCGGCGCCGGCCGGGCTCGCCGCTACCGGCAGCCCGATCATGAACACGATCTGGACTTTCTGCGGTACTCCCGCACTCAACATACCGTTGCTGCAGAGCCCGGAGGGAATGCCGTTCGGCGTCCAGATGGTGGGCGCCAGGAACGAGGATGGGCGATTGTTTCGCGCGGCCCGATGGTTGCTCGATATACTGAACGGATAAATTTACTTATACTGATGGGATAAACCTGAGAAAAAACCATGGATAACATAATTACCGGAGCTTTTGGCGTTGCCGTGTTCCTTGCGTTCACCGGCGGACTTGCCCAATCGATTGGCGAACTGCCGTTCATCCTGATCGTCTTGATCGTCGGCATCATGCTGTGTATCGATTTTTTCGAGTCGGCCAGGGAAGGATTGCAGGAAGAAAAGAAAGAAAAATCCGATCCACCGGCATAGGGCTCGCCGTTTACCTTCCTCCGGTCGCCTGACCGGTCATGCCCGCATTCAGCCCGCTGCCGCGGGCACCATTCCCGTCAAAAAAGAATCTAACTAGCGTCCAGGTCTGCCAGCAATTGCCGCGCGTACCAGTAGGCAAACTTGCCGACGCTGGGCTCCAGCGCGCCGAAACGCCCGGGTCTCGCAAACCGTGAATTCAATCCGCGTTGCTGCTGCTCGAGAAACGGCAGGTCCTCGGCGAGCGCCGCGTCGATACGATCGTAGTAATGAAGCGCGCGCTGCCCGAAATCCTGGAGCGCCACCGATGCGGATGGAAACGCGATCGTCTGCACCACGTGACAACGGTCTGCCGCAAGCGGAAACGCCTGGTACATCCACAGCGAATCCTGCGACGCGGCAAAAGTCAGGTTGGGATAAATCCAGGTATAGCGGGTACCCTGCCGAAAACGGTCCCGCAAGCCGGCCGCGACGGGCAGGGCCTGGTCCTGGTGTTCGAAGAGCAGCGCAGCAGCGCCGTCGGTAGCGCCGAACTGCGTGGTATAGGCGCCCCGTACCTCGTCAACCGGGTCGGGTTCGGGGTAGAGCCAGTTGATCGAATCCGGATGCACAGACGGCAGATGATAATACTCGTTGAAAACCTCGATGAAAGTTTTCCAGTTACAGGCGACCTCGAATTCGCGCAACCGGGTAACGACCATGTCCTCGAGCCGCCACTGCGCGTGCCGCTCCCCGAAATCACCCAGCCAGCGGCCGAAATCGGGTGGTGTCTGCGCAAAGCTGGTAAACGCGAGACCGTGGCTGCAGACGACCGGGAATTCCACCAGGCCATAGTCGGCCGGATCGAAATCGAGCGCGTTTTCCATGCGCGGGTAAACTTTCAACCGGCCGTCGAGGTCGTAGGTCCACCAGTGGAATGGACACTTGATCTTGCTGCAGTTGCCGCTGCCGCCGAGCAGCGCGCTGCCTCGGTGTCGGCAGGAATTGGCGAAAGCCTTCAATTGGCCTTGCCTGTTGCACACCGCGATAAGCGGCACGCCGCCGATGTCCATCGCCGCATAATCTCCGGCGTTTCGCCAGCGATCGGTGAAACCGAGGGCAACCCATCCCTGCTGAAAAACCGCACGCCGCTCCAGCGCCAGCAATCCGGCATCGGCGTAACAGGCCGGGGGAATTCCGGCAGAGCGGTTGAAGTCGGATTCAACCTGTTCGAGCTGAAGCTGTAATGACTCGCGCGAGATCAGATCTGGTTCAACCTGCACCTGATATGCCCCTGATAATCCGATCCCGCGAGTATCCTGATAAAAACTGGCCGGTGCAAACCAAATGTTTTAAAGTCAGAGCCATCGAGATCGAGCCGTTCTTTACGGCGACAGACGCAAACCGGAGTGACAGTTGCAGCTTAAACATCTGGTGCCGATGCTGAGCGTTTCGGATATAGAGGCCAGCCTCGAATTTTATCGCGAGGCGCTTGGATTCGAGGTGGTCAGCAATCCTGCCTCGGTCAGAAAATGGCGCTGGGCGACGATACGTTCCGGGTACACCGAACTGATGCTATCCGGGGCCCGTCACGGGTCTCCTGCGGATAAGACCAGGGATTATCATACCGACACCAGCTGGCCGGTGATTTTCTATTTTTATGCCGACGATGTCGTCGCATTGTACGCGCGGGTCATCGCCCAGGGCTTCGCGCCGACGCCACTCGATGTCACCTTCTACGGCATGCGGGAATTCAGCCTGACCGACCCGGATGGACACATGCTGAGCTTCGGGCAGGATGCCGACCGGCAAGTCTGATTTTATATTCGACGAGAAATATTCATGCGGTCAGAAGTAAAGCTGGGCAGGAACGCGATCGAGTTCGAAACCGACGAGCGCTGCCACATACAGGAAGTTGCAAACGACCCTGGGGATGAATTGGTTTCAATCGCGAGGGCGAGAGTCGAGCCGGACGTGACCACCGCCTGGCACCGGCTCGATGGCATTTCCGAGCGTTACATCATCGTATCCGGCAGCGGTCGGGTAGAAATCGACGCGAGGGCTCCGGTCGAGGTGGGGCCGGGCGACGTCGTGCGCATCGCCGCCGGTAGCCGTCAGCGCATTACCAACACGGGCAGTGGCGACCTCGTGTTCTACGCGGTTTGCGCACCACCGTTTCGACAGCAGAACTATATCGGCCTGGAATGAACGCGATAACCGATATCAGCCTGTGGGCACTGATCAGGCATCTCAGACAATGGCTGACGAACCTGCGACGGGCCGGTAACGAACGCAAGCGTCAGTCGATCGAGGCGCTGCGCAAGGTGATCGTCGCGGCGCGCAGCACCAGGGCATATCTGCGCCGCCTGAAGGATACCGCGCAACAGGATCACGGGCAGGAGGCCAACCTGTCCGCGATGTGGACCGAACTCGGTTTCGTGCTGCAGGACCTGGGACTCGACAGCCTCGCCAAGCGTTGCGATGTTACCGGCAGGTACTGGGCCGACCCGGAGCAGTTAGATCGAGAATTCCTCGACAAAGCCGATGTCGGCCTCGAGCGCATGGAGCAGCTGGCGCGGCAGCTGGTGGCCGAAACCGAGCGCGGCCAGTCGACGAGATCGAAATGACCGATTCACGTACCAGGTTTTCGAATCGGGTCGCCGACTACGTCAGGTTTCGCCCCGGTTATCCGTCCGACCTGGTTTCGGTATTGGTCGCGCAGCTGGAACCCTCGAACGCGCCGGTGGCCGCCGACATCGGCTCGGGCACGGGCATATTTACGCGATTGCTGCTCGATCGGGGTTTTCGCGTTTTCGCGGTCGAACCGAACCGTAACATGCGCCACGCCGCCGAGTCTCACCTGGCTTCGTACCGGGACTTCGTCAGCATCGAAGGTGGCGCGGAGGATACCGGGCTCGCAGACGCCTCGGTAGACCTGGTGACCGCCGCGCAGGCCTTCCACTGGTTCAACAATGAAGCATCCAGGGCTGAATTCAGGCGAATCCTGAAACCCGGCGGCAAGCTCGCGTTGATCTGGAACCGGCGCAATCTGAGCCAGCCGTTTCAGCAGGGATACGATAGCCTGTTGCGGGAATTCGCTCCCGAGTACGATAAGGTCAATCATATGAACCTGAGCGACGATGACCTCGCGGAATTTTTTATCGCCGGCGGTATGGCAGTTTTTCATTTTGAAAATAACCAACGGCTGGACTTCGACACCTTGATCGGCCGCTTGAAATCGACGTCCTATTGCCCTGCAGAAGACAGCGGGAAATACGCCCGGCTGTACCAGGAGCTGCGCCAGTTGTTTGCTGGATTCGCGGTCGAGGGCGTCATCGAATTCGCCTACGATACGCAGCTTTACTGCGGGCCTGTCGCGTCTTGAAGGTCACCGTCTGCCAGCTCGATAATCGTCCCGGCTCGCTGGATCCCGCGCTCGACGCGCTGGCCGCACATATCCGTCACGAGAATTCCGATTTCCTGTTGTTGCCCGAGATGTGCTTTTTCGACTGGCTCGCGGCCGAGCGTCAACCCGATCGTGTTTGCTGGCTCGAAGCGGTCGAGGCGCATGCCGCTCGCATACTGAACCTGGGCAGACTCGGCGTCAGCGCGGCTATCGGCACGCGCCCAATCGTCAGCGAGCAGGGTGATTTTCGCAACCAGGCCTACCTCTGGACCAGCGAGCCGAGGGTGCTGCCGGTGCATGAAAAATATTATCTCCCCGACGAGGCAGGCTACTGGGAAGCGAGCTGGTACCGGCGCGGCGAACTGTCTTTCGAACCCTGCCGCGCGCTCGATGTCGGCATCGGCGTACAGATCTGCACCGAAATGTGGTTTTTCGAATGGGCGCGCCATTACGCCAGATGCGGAGTTGATCTGCTATGCATCCCGCGGGCGACACCGCATGCGTCGGTGGAAAAATGGCTCGCTGGCGGTCAGGCCGCCGCGGTTTGCGCGGGTGCTTACTGCCTGTCGTCGAACCTGTGGAACCCGCCCGGTAGTCGCGCCGACTGTGGCGGGCTCGGATGGATTATTTCGCCTGAAGGCGACGTGCTGGCGAGATCCGATCTAGATACGCCCTTTGCCACCCTGCAGATAGACGTCGAGTTCGCGCGCCGCAGCAAGTCGACCTACCCTCGCTACGTGGCCGAATAACGGGTTAAACTGTACCTCCCTGACCCTAACCTGCCGAGAAAATCAATGACCAGATCCTACCGGGGCAGTTGCCTGTGCGGAAAAATTCGCTTCGAAGTCGATGGTTTCGCGCCACAGACCGGCAATTGCCATTGCTCGATGTGCCGCAAGTTCCACGGCGCCGCCTACGCGACCATCGCCGAGGCGCGGCGCGAACACTTCCGCTGGATTGCCGGTGAAGACCTGCTCAAGGCCTATACCGCCGACAACGGCACGACGCGCCGTTTCTGCAGCAACTGTGGCTCCAGCCTGACCTTCGCAAGCCCGCAGGCCGATCCCGAACTGGTCGAAATCGCGCTCGGCTGTTTCGACGACGAGGTCCCGGTCAGACCCGACGCGCATATTTTCGTCGGCTCGGGTGCCGCCTGGGCGATTCCCGAGGATGGCCTGCCACAATTCGAGGCCGGCCGCGATAGCAGGCGCATAAGATAAGTGCTACAAACATGAAAATATGGGTAGACGCCGACGCCTGTCCGAACCCGATCAAGGAGATCCTGTTCCGCGCTGCCGGGCGTACCGGAGTCAGCCTGATACTGGTGGCCAATCACGAAATCCGGATCAAGCCGTCACGTCATATCAGCTTCCTGCGTGTCTCTCCGGGTTTCGACGTGGCCGACAACGAAATCGTCAGGCGCCTCGAAGCTGGTGACCTCGTCATTACCGGCGATATTCCGCTGGCAGCCGAAATCATCGACAACCACGGCCAGGCGCTGAGCCCACGCGGCGAACTGTTCACCCGCGATAACATCAGGGCTCGCCTGACGATGCGCGACCTGATGGAATCGCTGCGCGCCAGCGGCATCGACTCGGGTGGACAGGCCCCGCTCAGCCAGGCGGATCGTAAGACTTTCGCCGATCAGCTCGACCGCATGCTGGCGCGCCATGTCTGAAGCGGGAAATCGGCTTAGCAGGGTTAAAATATCGCTAAAGGTTGTCCCTGGCGCCTCGCGTGACGCGATCGCGGGCTGGTACGGTGACAGACTGCGTGTTCGGGTTGGCGCGGCGCCGCAGCGTGGGAAGGCGAACGCCGCGGTCGAAAAGCTGGTTGCGCACGCGCTCGGACTACCTCTCAGGCGGTGCGCATCGTGTCCGGCAAAACCTCGG
>Ga0224512_10001556_pt1 | contig 21989 bp, 15 predicted proteins | sample SF_May12_sed_USG_4_FD_169103 | JGI IMG/M metagenome (GOLD analysis project Ga0224512, IMG submission 169103) | Sediment microbial communities from San Francisco Bay, California, United States - SF_May12_sed_USGS_13 | ecosystem: Environmental > Aquatic > Marine > Sediment | place: USA... | reverse complement strand
CGTGCGGCGTGTGTCGGCAACCGCCGCCGGACCGACCGACGCCGTCGCCGGGCGCCCTTTCGACATCGAGGTGACCGTCTTGCGCGGATCCCACATCGAACTGAAGCCGCTGCTTCCTGTCGGCGAGGCCCACTCGGTCGGTGAGCCGTCCGCAGGGCTACTCAGGGTTGTTGCGCCCGTGCGGGGACTGTTGACGTCCGCCCGAATCGAGTTTGCCTCCGCCGCACCGTTCGGATTGGCCCGGGCGCGCTCGGTCGTCGATGTGCCCCTGGCGCACACCATCGAGGTCGCCCCGCGCGTCATCCCGGTGCGTCTGCCACCGGCCCGGGCCGTCTCCGTCCCGGGCGACGACTCCCGGGGCAACCGCCATGGCCAGGGAGAAACGGTCCGGACAGTACGCGAATACATGCCCGGCGACCCGATGAGAATGATGCACTGGCCGGCCACCGCCCGGGCAGACCAGCCCATCGTCAAGGAACTCGAGGCGCCCGACGCACCACACCTCGTGATCCGGGTGGATCTCAACGCTCCCTTTGACGAGGCGGAGCGACGCGCTTCGGAAGCAGCCGGGCTCGTCCTGGCGGGCCTGGCGGCCGGGTTGCCAGTGTCCCTCCACACGGCCGAGGGGGCTGGCCCGCACGCCGGTCCTGCCGGATCAATGCTCGAGGCAGGACGCCGGTTGGCCCGCGCCATCGGCGGCCCACTTCCTCCTCTCGAGGTGGACGCTCGGTCGACGGTCATCATTGCGGGCACCCCGTGAGATTCTGGGAAGCCCTCAAAGACGCCAACAGGGCCGTAGAGCCCGAGCAGTCTTTGGCCGTGCGGTTCGCCGTGGGGGCGACGGTGATGGTCGCCGTCATGGCCCTGCTCAGCGAGCAGCTCGTCGGGCTGGGGCCGGCGGCTGCAGCCCTCCTGGGGATACCGATCGGGTTCACCGTCTCACATCTCCAGCGCCACTCCGATGCTCTTGTCTTGAAGGCGTTTCTGGCAGTAGCCCTCATCGCCGCCGTCGTCGCGTTCGTCGGGCAACTCGTCACTGCGGCCGAAGCCGGGTTCGCCAATGTGCAGACACCTCTGGCCGAGCTATTCCTGTGGGTCCAGGTGCTGCACTCGCTCCATGTTCCCTCCAGACGGGATCTCATGTTCTCTCTGGCATCTTCGGGCGCCATGCTGTCGATCACGGCCGCGCTTTCCGTGTCGCTCGGTCTCGGTATCTTCGTGGCGGTCTGGGCAATATGCCTCACCACCAGCCTGACACTGGCGTACCGAAGCCAGTTGCTCGACCTGCCCACCTTGCGGGACGACGAGTCGTCCATGGCGGGGGGGCTGGCCCGATCGCTCGGCATCACTGGCTCGGTGGTCATCGTGATCGCAGTGGCCGCATTCTTCGTCCTCCCCGCCGCCCGCTCGAGCCGGGCTTTCACGTTCCCGATGCAGCTGCCGTCTTCGATACCGCTGCCGAACCCGGGTGCCCTGTCCAATCCGACTCTGGGAGGCGGTGGAGGCGATTCCGACCTGTCTGCTCCCGGTGGTGGCGGGGCCTCCTTTGGCTACTTCGGCTTCGCCGAGTCACTCGACACCTCGCTGCGTGGAAGGCCCGACGACACGCTCGTCATGCGGGTCCGCGCTCCTGCGCCGGCGTTTTGGCGAGGCCAGACATTCGACACCTGGAATGGCCGGGTGTGGACGATCTCTGATGACGAGACGATGGCCATCGGCGGGGGAACCCCCATCGATGTCGCCCCAACGCTCGGAGACGCCTCAGCCCCTGGCTCGGAGTTCATCCAGACGTTCTACCTGGAGAGAACCGGCCCGAACGTCATCTTTGGCGCCTACCGGATCGAGGACGTTTACTTCCCCGAGCGCTTCCTCTTCCAGTTGTCGGAGGGAACGTTGCGCACCGGGGTTGGCTTGGGCGCCGACACCGTCTACACCGTCATCAGCCGCCGACCGGCCGTGACCGCCGACCTCCTCCGGGAGGCCGACCCGCTGGTGTACGGCGTCCCCGATGCCCTGGCTCGCCGATATCTGCAAGTTCCCGACGTACCCGGGCGCGTTCTTGATCTGGCGTCCGAGGTCACAGCCGGAGCACCCACCACATACGACAAGATCAAGGCGCTCGAATCGTGGATGGCCGACAACACGACCTACAGCCTCGACATCCCCGCCCTACCCGCCGGAGAAGATGCCGTCGACCACTACCTTTTCGAGACCCGGCAAGGATTCTGCGAGCAGATCGGCACGAGTCTGGTCGTGATGCTTCGCTCCATCGGCGTGCCTGCCCGACTGGTCGTGGGCTACCTGCCTGGCGACCGCAACCCGTTCACCGGCTTGTATGAGGTCAAGGCGAGCGACGCCCATTCATGGGCCGAGGTCTGGTTTCCCGGAGTGGGCTGGCAGGGATTCGATCCCACGGCGTCGGTGCCTCTCTCAGGTGAAGCGGACTTGCCATCGACAGCCGGCGCCGGACTCTTCGATTATCTGTCCGAACGTCTGCCCGGCCTCACGTCCGGGATCCTGTTCGTAATCAAAGTGACTCTCGGCGGCGGCGCTGCGGCAGTGCTTGCATCCCTGGCCGGACGGTGGCATCAGGAACGCCGAAGGCGCCGCGATCGATCCTGGGTGGAGGCAACGGTTGAACGTCTGGAAGAGGAAGGCAGTATCAGAGAGCGACCGAGAGAGGCCCACGAAACGACGCGGGAGTTCGTCGCAGCTCTCCAATCGGGCCCCCTGCGAGACCCAAGACTGGCCGAAATCGCCGCCGCCATCGACGACGCCGCCTTCAGCCTGGAGGGCTTGGGACGGGCAGACAGGGAGGCCATCGACGCCGTATTCGACTCCGTGGCTGCCAAGCATCCGGCATCGTCCGTGCGTCGACCGGCCCGGTTCTAGCCGCTGGTCGCCTGATCGGTGACGGCTACGGCCGCCCGGGCAGTGCGCCGCGTGAAGAAGTAGATGCGATGGAAGTTGGCGATCACGTCGGTCTCGAACCGATACGCCTCGAGTCTGTGCGGGGCGTCGGCCACCAACCGGGCAGCTTCGTGGGCGACCGCCGACCGCTCGAGAGAGTTGATCTCCTTCTTCATGCTGGAAACACGGCGGGCCGCATCCTGGTTTCGCTGGGTCACCGCCACCATGGCGAGGTCATAGGCATCGGAGATGGCCCGGTGGAGCTCTGACAGGACTCGTCGGGTTTGGGCGCTCACCTGCACACCACCTTCGATCCTCGAGAAACCGAGACCCACCAGGTTTGTCTCGATGATGTCGCCGATCGCCTCGAGATTGTTGGTGGCCTCCATGAGGTCCATCAACTCTTCGGTTTCGTTCTGCCCGAGCGGCTGCTGGCTGATCTGACCGAGGTACGTGATGATGTGGCCGTGGAGGGCATCAACTTCGTCATCGAGCGTCTCGACGGCGCCGAGCGCCGACCTTGGCCCGTCGAGGATGGCCGGGAGAATCTGCATCAACATCGTCCTGACCCGGTCCGCCATCCGCAACAATTCGAGCCTGGCTCGGTCGAGGGCCAGGGACGGTGTCCGGAGCAGCTCGCGGTCGAGGTACTTGGCCCTGATCAATTGCTCTTCGGCCTCAGGCCGGGATGGAACCAGTCGAACCGAGAGTTTGGCCAGTCGGTCGGCGAACCCGATGAACAAGAGGGCATTGATCACATTGAAGGACGTATGCGCGTTGGCTATCTGGCGGGCCACATCGCCCCCCATCCATTCGACGATTCCGGCGAGTATGCCGATGAACGGCAGCCAGATCAGAACGCCGATCACATTGAACAGCGTATGCACGACACCGGCCCGCAGGGCGTCGCGCGGCTTGCCGATGGCAGCCAGCAGCGCCGTGACGGACGTCCCGACGTTGGCTCCGAAGATGAGGGCGATCCCCGCGTCGAGGCTGATGAGGTTTTGCAGAGCGAGCACGATGACGAGGCCGGTCGTGGCCGACGACGACTGGACCAAAGCGGTGAAGAGTGCCGCCACCAGGATACCGATGAGCGGGTTCTCCATGGTCGCCATGGCGTCGATGAAGGGCTCGAAGGTTCTCAGCGGACGCATGGCATCGCCCATGACGCCCATCCCGAAAAAGACGAGCCCCAGACCCATCATGACCTTTCCCCAGGCCCGCCAGTTCTCCTGTTTCGAGGAGAATGAAAGGCCGAAGCCAAGTGCCACCAGCATGAGGGCATAACGCGAAACGTTGAGCGAGATGATCTGGGCGGTGATGGTTGTGCCGACGTTGGCGCCGATGATCACGCCCACCGATTGTGTGACGGTCATGAGTTCGGACGTGATGAAACCGACGACGAGGACCGTCGTGACCGATGAGGACTGGATGATCGCTGTGACTCCTGCGCCGGTGAGCATGCCCATGAACCGGTTCGTGGTGAGCCTGCCGAGGATCGATCGGAGCCGGTCGCCCGCAACCACTTTGAGTGCGTCGGTCATGCGATCCATGCCGTGCAAGAAGAGGGCCAGCCCGCCCAACAGCGTGGTCACCAGGAGGAAGACGTCGACGTCCGCCGCCGAGGCCTCCTCGGCCTGAGCCAGCGCAAGAACGATCGAAGCCTGCATCGCAGGCACCCTAACGGCTGCGGCGACCGATGAGGGCGCCTTCGGGGACCCGATCTGTCGGGCCGGCGCTGGGCGAGCACCATGACATGCTCCCCGGTCAGGCTGCTGATCGGCCGACTCTGTGACCTGGCCACCGGACTGTGTGGAGTCTATCCCTCACCTGCGAACGTTGGCCGCGCGCCTTTCCCGGCTCTCTCGCCGCTCGGGCCGGTCCCGGGCCCACAACTTAGAGACAAATTTCACAAAGGTGCGAAAGTCCCTACCGGGCACGCCGGTTCCCTAGCAGATTGTGAAGCAACAACTCAGGAGGAGGCCACATGGCACCGCTCACCCGGCGCGTTTTTCTGCAAGGATCGGCCGCCGTCGGCGGTGCCGCTGCCGCATCGAGCTATCTCTTCGACTTCAGCCTGCCCGGTTCGGTGTCGAACGCCGCTCTCGCCCAGACTCCCGTGGAAGACCACGTCTTCACGACCTGCTGGATCGGAAAGCAAGACTGTGGGATGTCGGCACGTCGCATCGATGGTCGAGTCGTGAAGTTCGAGGGCATGGCCGGACACCCACGTAACGACGGCACTCTCTGTCCGAAGGGGCAGGCTCAAATCGTCTCGATCTACGACCCCAACCGTGTCAAGACCCCCCTGGTCCGAACCAACGCCAAGGGCGAATCGGGGGAATGGCGCCAAGCCGGCTGGGATGAGGCGCTCGATCTGGTGGCAGCCAAGTACGCGGAAGTCGCGGCCGAAGACCCCAAGCTGGTCCTGTGGCAGAAAGGCAGATCGAAAGCAGGCGACTTCTACGACGACGCCTTCGTCAAGGCGATCGGTTCATCCAAGCTGGGCCATGGCGCCTACTGCTCCGACACAGGCTACCGGGCCGTCGAGTACACCATCGGACTGCATGGAGTACTCCATCCCGACCTGCTCAACTCGAAGTACGTCCTGTCGTGGGGCTGGAACATCACCAGCGCAGGCGGCAACAAGTTCTGCTGGCTGACCTGGCCGCGCCAGCTGGTACAAGCCCGAGAGAAGAACGGCCTCAAGATCGTGCAGATCGATCCCCGACTGCGACCTGCCGGTCCGTTCGCCGACGAGTGGGTACCGATCAAACCTGCAGGTGACCTGGCTTTCGCTCTGGCAATGTGTCACGAGCTGATCGCGCAGGGCTTCCTGGACCGGCCCTATCTGACGACCTACACCAATGCACCATTTCTGGTCGGCGAGGACGGTCTCTTCCTGAAAGAGACGGTCGGCGAAGGCGATGCTGCCGAGGACATTCCCTTCGTTTGGGACGAGGCAGCTGGACGCGCCGTCCTGGTGACTGAGGCCACCCAACCGGCCCTCGACGGCGAGTACGACGTCGCCGGACAGACCGTGACGACCAGCTTCGAACTCTTCAAGACGCACGTCGCTCAGTACACGCCGGATTGGGCGGCCGAGCGAAGTGGAGTGGATGCCTCGACGATTCGGCGACTCGCCTTCGAGTACGGCAGCAACGCCAGCATCGGGGCCACGACAGTCGTCGACGGCGTCGAGATTCCTTACCGGCCGGTCGGCGTCATGGCCTACCACATGGCGCAGCAGGAACTGGGCTTCCAGGCGCTGCGGGCGATGACCATCATGACGATGCTCGTCGGTGCAGTTGGAGCGGTCGGCGGTCAGACAGCCGATTTCACGTGGGGCATCCACAAGAACTATGCCGCCTTTGAAGATTTGAAGATCGAGGAGCCCCCTTACGACTTCACGCTGGCCAAGTCCAAGTTCTTCCCGATCAACACCGGCTTCCCCGGCGTCGTGGCTCGGGTGATGCAGGATCCGGCCAAGTACGGCGTCGAGAGTATCCCTCGTATGGCGATTCTCCATATGGTCAACCCTGTGGTGGCGTTCGCCTCCCAGCAGGACTTCGTGAAGTCATACGAGAAGTTCGAGTTCGTTGCGGTCATCAGTCCCTGGCTTTCCGAGACCGCCGATCTCTTCGCCGACGTCGTGTTGCCTGCCGCCACGATCGAGAAGTACGAGGGGCCACTATCGGCCGGCGACGGTTACATCGATGGCAAGGCCTTGCGTATGCCGCCCATGGAACCGCTCTTCGAGTCGAAGGGCGAAATCGACATCTATCTCGACCTGACCCAGAAGATGGGAAAGCTGTCCGGAGAGGGCGGCTACATCGAGCACATCAACAATGAACTGGGTCTCGCCGACACAGAGTTTGCCGTGCCCGACGGATCCCGACCCGAAGTGCGTGACATCTTCGACCGGTGGGCGAAGGCCCAAGGCCTGTCCGGGATCGACTACTTCGAGAAGAACGGGGTTTGGGTGAAGGGAGCGCTTGGGCCCGCCAAGCGCTACGGCTACGTCGCCGACCCACCCTTCGGCGGAGCGGTTCATCGGCTCTACGGTGACAGCCTGCTCAAAGCCCAACGCATCCAGCAGGAGATGGGTACGGACGAGATCTACTCACAGGACTACACGGCCCTCCCCACCTGGCGAGCCCCCACGATGGACGGCTCACCGGCCGAGTACGAGTTCACTTTGATCAGCTACAAGCTGGTCGAGCACAAGCAGTCACGTACCGCCATGGTTCCACTGCTGAAAGAACTCAGCGGAACGCAGCGTTTGGAGATGAATCCCGGACCGGCCCGACGGCTTGGCCTGGCGGATGGAGATACGGTGACCGTCGAGTCGCACAACGCCCTCACCGGCGAAACCCGGAGCGTCGTGACGGTTCTGGCCCTCACCGAGGGAATGCGGCCGGATGTGGTCGGGATGCCACACCACTTCGGCATGTGGACGCATCCCGTCAGTGCGGGTTCGGGGCCGTCTCCCAACCAGCTCTATTTCTCAGAAGAGGGATACATGGGCCAAACGGCCGACGCCTCCTTCCATGTGAAAGTGCGAGTGACGAAAGGAGGTGACCCGGCATGACCAGGTACGCAATGGCAGTGGACCTCGACCGGTGCCAGGGCTGCCGGGCCTGCGTCGAGGCATGCAAGGTCGAGAACAACACTCCAAGCGGGGTGTTCTGGATGTACGTGTTCCGACTCGAGGAAGGCGAGTTCCCTGACACGCAGATCTCCTTCCTTCCACGGCCCTGCCAGCACTGTGACAATCCGCCGTGCGCAAAAGTCTGCCCGGTCGGCGCTCGGTACCAGAGGGACGACGGACTCGTGCTGACCGATTACGAGCGTTGTATCGGCTGCCGCTATTGCGAAGTGGCCTGCCCCTACGGAGTGAACTTCTTCAACTGGCGCAAACCCGAGGACGCGTTCGCCGACTATCAACTTGCGTTTGACGATCCTGATCTGGTGACGACGACGGGCGGCGCTGTGCCCGCCTATCGAAACCCTGATCACGATCTGCTGCACGGCGATGAACAGCGACTGACGGCCGGTAGCGCCCATTTCAAGGGTGTCATGGAGAAATGCACGTTCTGTGTGCACCGGGTCGAGAAGGGCATGGTGCCCGCATGCGTGGAGACCTGCCCGGTCGGTGCACTCCAATTTGGCGACATCGAAGACGAGCAAAGCGCCGTCTCACAGTTCGTGCGGAACCGCAAGCACTTCAAGCTCCTCGAGGAGTTGGGCACCGCTCCGAGTGTCATCTACGTCGGTGGAACTCCGCCAACATCGGAGGCACGCGAGATCGAACGATCGATTACGGGGGTGTGACATGGCAACGCATGACATGAGAGAACCCCTCCCCATGGGGGTTGGCGCGATGAGCCGCGGGTGGATGGCCTTCCTGGGGATCTCCGTCATCGGATTGATCGTGGGGATCATCGGCTTTGCCGTTGAGCAAAGCCAGGGCATGGTCGCCACCGGGATGCGTGACCTAGGAACCATGCAGGGCGCAACCTGGGGGCTGTACATCTCGCTGGTGGTGTATTTCGTCGGGGTGAGCTTCGCCGGTATCACGGTGGCGGCGTTGATCCGTCTGTTCGACCTCGAGAAGCTGAAGGGCGTCGCCCGGATGGCAGAGGTCCTCACGGTTGTCGCTCTCCTGCTTGGTGCTCTGGCGATTATCGTCGATCTCGGACAGCCGGTCCGAGGCATCGTCAATCTGTTCCGATATGCCCGACCACAATCGCCGTTCTTCGGAACCTTCAGCCTCGTCATCTCCGGATACTTGTTCGCAAGTGTGGTGTACCTCTACGTCACCGCCAGACCCGATGCTGCCCGTTTGGCGCAACGACCCTCGAGACTCCAAGGGTTCTTCCGCCTGTGGGCGGCCGGCTATGAGGACACGGCCGACCAACGAGAACGCGACCGCCGCACATCGTTCTGGCTGGCCGTGGCGATCCTGCCCCTCCTGGTCGTGGCCCATTCCTCCCTGGGTTTCGTATTCGGACTTCAGGTCGGCCGGCCGGGATGGTTCGGAACCCTCCAGGCGCCGGCGTTCGTCGTGCTGGCAGGCGTCTCGGGCATCGGACACCTCATCGTGATGGCCGCGATGATCCGTAAGGTGCTGAAGGCGGAGTCCCGTATTGGGATTGAGGCATTCGCGTGGATGGGCCGCTTTTTGATGCTGCTCTTGTTCGTGTACCTCTACTTCATCGTTGTCGAGGTGCTCACGACCGTCTACCAACCGAGTATTGCCGAACAGAGATTGTCGGACGCACTCTTGACCGGCGAGTACGCATGGATCTTCTGGGGATCGGTGGCCGCCCTGGTCATCCCCTTGATTGGGCTGGCTTGGATGGCGGTCCAGCGGTCCTGGCGCGTCGGGTGGCTGATCGCGGCGGGCATTCTCGTCAATGCGGGAGCCGTCGGGAAACGGTATCTGGTGGTCGTTCCGTCCGAGACCCATGGTCAGCTGCTTCCGTACGGCATCGGTAGCTATAGCCCCACTTGGGTCGAGTTCGCGGTTGCAGCAGGCTTGTTCTCCTTGGGCGCGATTTTGGTTGCCGTGTTCATGAAGGTGTTCCCAATCATCGAGCTCGAGCCCACAAAAGAGGAGGTGGCGACGTGACGCGGCGCGGCTTAATGACGATTGGCATGATCGTGACCGGCTTCGTGCTCATGCTGGTCGCCTACCTGTTCGGCGCAGCACCATGGTGCGTTGACGGAGTCGAATGCTCGAATCCGCGGCTGGAGTGGTCCCCCACGATCTTCGTGCTCGGGGTAATCCTGGCCTTCTCTTCTGCCATCTACTACGAGGTTGCCAAGGACAAGACAGAGTGAGTCTCGAGCGCTTGAGCCGGCTCAGGCAGGGCATCTACCGCCTCGCCGGAGCCGGCTTTTCGCATCCCTCTGCAGAGCTGATCGGTGCCGCCAGGTGGACGCTTCCTGTGCTCGACGACCTCGGTCTATTCGACTACTCGTTCGCTCCGACCGTCGGAGAAGCCCTGCAAGAACTGGCCAAGGCCAACCTGGCCGATCTGTCGATCGCATACGTCGCCCTCTTTGAATCGGGCGTAGCAGGGGCGAGTTGTCCGGCAGCAGAATCGGCGTATCTCTCCAATTCGCGCACCGGCGACGTGCCCGAGCTCCAATCCGAATTGAGACGGACCTATGCTCGTTATGGTCTTGATACCGGAGAAATCTCTGCCGACCTCATCGACCACGTCGCAACCCAGATGCACGTGATGGCCATGTTGTGCTCGAAGGAAGCGGCTCTCCATGCGGCCGATGAGCCGTTCGGTCGCAGCGTGAGCGACCAGACCGAGTTGCTGACAAAACACATCTTGAGGTGGATACCAGCCTTTGCGAGCGATGTGAGATCTACCGACCGTCACGCTGCGTACGCGGCGTTGGCCACTGCCGTGGAGTCGTTTCTCGCCCACGAGCGACAAATCGTTCCCTTGCTCGTCGCCGCCGCGAACGAACAATGACGACCGTCCTGATATGCGCCGACGCCCGGATGCCCGGTACCGTCGAACATCCTCGAGCCAGTGTGATCACCGTGGAGGAACTGTGCCTCCACCCGACCTCAATGAAGTCGGTGGTACCCGACGAGGAGACAGAACTGGTGCTGGCTTTGCACAGGCATGAAGCGAACCTGGGTGCCATCCAGGCTGTCACCCGCCGACTGGGTTTCGACCCGCTGGCGGTCGGCATTGTCGAGCTCGACTCGCTCGCCGACCCCGGCGAGTTGCCTCGGGTGTTGGCAGCTGCCATCGCCCGTGTGTCGCATTACCCGGGCTCGACCCCGGCTCAAGTGAAACTGCTCCCTCCCGATCGCGCCAGCCGTCGCTCATTCCTTTCGATTGGCTCTCCGATCTACGTCGGGGCGCCGATGGTCGACCCGGGGGTCTGCGTGGCCGGCAACGGATGCCGCATCTGCGCCACAACATGCCCTGCATCAGCCCTCACCTGGACGAGCGGAGCCATCTCCTTTGATGTGAACACCTGCGTAGCCTGTGGAATCTGCGTCACGAGCTGCCCGATCGGGGCCATCGTCCATCCCACGATCACGCCGGCCCTCGTGCAGGCCGAAATCGAAGCGGCTTTGGCCTACGCCGACGAGCCGATCGGACTCAGGTTCCACTGTCGTGCCTCCGAGATTGCGGGCGAGCCAGGGTGGCATCTCGTGGAGGTTCCTTGTACCGGGATGCTGACGGTGGGCTGGCTGCTTGCGCCGCTGGCGCTCGGAGCAGCCAAAGTGGATGCCGTCCCTTGCCCTTCCGGAGGTTGTCCGCTTAACAATGATGAGAGGCTCGCCACCACCCGGCGCGACGTCGAAGTACTCCTCGACGGTTTGGGAATTACGGCCGACCAGGCGGGCCGTACCGACTCCGAGTCGGGACGGTTGGATCTGGTCGGATGGTTCGACTCGGCCAGCACGGGTCGCATCATCAACGAACTTGCGGCCGCTGCAACGCAGGCTTCGGTCACTCTCGAGTCCGCCGACATCGGGTCGATCATCATCGATCCGGCCACCTGCACGGCTTGTCAGATGTGCGCACAGATCTGCCCGACGAAGGCTTTGCGGTCTTACTCCGCTCCCGATGGCGTGCGGATCGATTTCGATCCGGCCGATTGCGTGGCGTGCAGCCAATGCCTGACGATCTGTCCGGAAATCGACCGCAACGCCATCACGATGACGAGGGGAATTGACCTCGCCGATTGGCACCTCGGTAGGCGAGAGGTCAGGCACGACCCGGTCGCGAGATGCGAACTGTGTGGAGGCCCGGTCGCGCCTTCTGCGATGCTTGCGCGGATCGAGACGATGTTGGGAGACGACGGACAAGAGGCAATGGCACTCATCGGGCGCCGATGCCTGAAGTGTCGCGGACGATGAGCTTCAGGGGCCGCTGATCTCGAGTTGACCGGCCATTCCGAGTGTGAAGTGCCCGGGAATGGCGCAGACGACCTGGTACGAGCCCGGTAATAGACCCGATATGTCCACTGATACCGATTGTCCGACCTCAACGCGTCCTTCCGCCAACACGCTGGAGCCGGCAATGTCGATCTCCGCTGTCACCGGGACGGCAACCACGGTCCATGTATGCGCAAGGCGCCCCTGGTTGCGCACCTGGACAGACTGGGACTCGACGATGGAGAGAACGGCTGGCACGAACCGATAGTCCTCGACGGTGACGATGATCCCGGGAGAGGCAGATGTAGAGGTGGTCGTGCCGACCGGCGATGAACAACCCCCCAGCAGGAAGACTGTGATCAGCCCGAGTACCGCCCGATGCATGTTCGTAGCCTACGGGCCCGCCGGCAACGAACACGTTGATGGCACGTACCATCGCGAGGATTGTGCCGCGTTGGGAGCACCGGTCCCGAGCTCGCCGGCAGCGCGCCCGCCCGAGCTACTCCGGCTCGTCCCTCCACCCCTCGATCATTGGTCCCGGATCGAAAAGGCCTTCGCCGGGAACGTGCAGCGGTGGGGACTGAACGAGGATCAGTTTCATCCCTACGGCAACGAACCAAGCTACGAGAAGCAACCGCCCGTAGAGAAGAGCGAAGCCGAGCAGACCGAATGAAGAACCCGTCAGCGGCCAAGCAGCGCCCAAAAAGAGGAGGAGCGTTGCCGCCACGCCCAGTCCGCCTACCCACTTGGCAAACACACCCGTCTTGAGGTCAACCACCGACGCAGCCAGGACCATGGTCGCCAGGGGAACAACGACCGTGCTTTGCAGTGCCGACTCGAACCGAACGGTTGCGCCGAGTACTCCGGGGTCGATCCGTGCAACGCCCACGAGGGCGAGTGTCTTCATCACCGGATGCACCGCCAGGGTGATGGCGGCGGCCACGGACCCCGATCCTAGGACGAGATGGGACCACATCGAGTAGCCGCCTTCCGCCCGCGACAGATAGGAGCGGAGTCCCGAACTGAATACGAGCAGGAAGAATCCCGCCAACATCGCTTCGAGGTAGACGACCACCAACAGGGAAGGCTCCCGCTCGGCAAAGAAGGCTTGCACGTCGGTAATCAAGAACCGAAGCCGAAAGAAGTCTCTCGACGGGAAGAGAGCAAGCGCAGCTGTTCCGAGTCCATAGATGATTCCAGCCAGCCCGGTGACCCGCCACCATCGCAGCCACGACGCCCCGGGAAGTTTCATGGCTTCAACCGCCGGAGCTCCTCCCACCACCAGATCCTGCGCGGCAGGCGGGACATCAGGCGCCGTGGCCTGATCGGCTCAGATTGCGTCGGCCCCTCTGCCGTCACATTCATTCACCTCCAGGCCACCGTTGTTCCGGGATTCTTCACCCATCGTACGACCTGGGACGGCCGCCTGCCGGAACGATCCGGCCCAAAGTGAGAACGAGTTCGTCTCGGTCAGAAAGGTCCGGGACGATAGGACTCATCCACGACGACATGGATCTCTCTCACCGCCGTACGGCCGTGCGCGACGCAGCGGTTCCCACGCCGACCCGGCCCGCCCCGACGGCCAAAGGATGCCGCCTGACAGAAGCCGGCCGGCAAACACCCGCGCCGCCAACTCGCCGACCATCATGGCCGGGAGCCACAGTGCGGGGGAACCTCGAGGTTGGATTGGAGGGACGCCGCAACGCGTTCAGCGTCGTGAGGACGGTCGTGAAGGCGTAGGCGAAGAAGCGGCCGGGGAGCATCCAGCAAGTGTGCCAGACCAACAGTGCAATGGGAGCGAGGGTGGAGTCACCTACTTCTTCTTGGCGGCGAGTTTGCGTTCGTTCTCGCTGAGGTGGCGCTTGCGGATCCGAATCGCCTTCGGGGTGACCTCCACCAGTTCGTCGTCGGTGATCCACTCGATGGCGGTTTCGAGCGTGATGACTCGCGGCGGTTTCAGCTTGATGGCCTCGTCCGAGGCATGCGTCCGGATGTTGGTGAGCTGCTTGCCCTTGACGGCGTTGACCACCATCTGCTCGTCACGGGTGACTTCGCCGATCACCATGCCTTCGTAGACGGCGTCGCCGGGGTTGATGAAGAGCTCGGCGCGCTTCTGAAGATTGTCGAGGGCGAACCCGGTTGCGTCGCCCGCCCGGTCCGAGATCATGGCACCGCCCTGACGATGAGGCAGTTCTCCGGCCCACGGCATCCATCCATCGAAATGCTGATGGACCATGGCCGTGCCGCGGGTGGCCGTCATGAGCAGCGACCGAAACCCGAGGAGGCCGCGGGCGGGCGCGGCGATCGTCACGATTGTCCGGCCGGTGTCGCCCGGTCGCATGTCGATCACGGTGCCCTTACGCGGAGCGGCAGCCTGGGTGACTGCACCCACGTACTCGTCCGGTACATCGACTACGGCTCGCTCAACCGGCTCGTGGGGAGAGCCGTCGATTTCTCTCAAGATCACCTCAGGGCGGCTGACCTGCAGCTCGTAACCCTCCCGGCGCATCGATTCGATGAGCACGGCCAACTGCAGTTCACCACGCCCGGCGACTTCGATGATCTCCGGTGTCGAGGTGTCGGCAATCCGGATCGATACGTTCCCGAGCACCTCGCGCTCGAGGCGCTGGCGAATCTGCCGGGACGTGAGAAAGGTGCCGGCCTGGCCGGCCATGGGCGATGTGCTGACTCCAAACGTCATGCGGAGAACGGGTTCGTCGACCTCGAGGCGGGGCAACGCCACCGGATCGACCGGATCGGCCAGGGTGTCGCCGATCTCGACTTCGGGAAACCCGGCAACGACGAAGAGGTCGCCTGCGGTTCGTTCGGCTACTTCCACGCGACCGAGCCCCTCGAAGCCCATCAACTGGCCCAGCCGTCGCTTCAGAGGCGGCTCGTCTCCGGCTCCCACCAGCGCCACCTGGGTGCCTTTTCGGAGCGTTCCGTTCACGACCCGCCCGATGGCGAGCCTTCCGAGGTAGTCGGAGGCATCGAGGTTGGTCACGATCGCCTGCAAAGGGGCGCTCGAGTCGCCTTCCGCCGACGGGATGGTGGCCACGATCGCATCGAGCAGAGGTGACAGGTCGGCATGGGCATCCGGCATGCCGATGCCGGCGACCGCCCGCCCTTCCCGGGCCACGGTTGAAATGATCGGAAACTCGATGTGATGGTCGGCGGCGTCGAGGTCGAAGAAGAGTTGGTAGACCTCGTCGACCACTTCGACGATTCGGGCATCGGGCCGATCGACCTTGTTGATGACGACCACCGCCGGAAGGTGCCTGCCCAGTGCCTTGGACAGAACGTAGCGGGTCTGGGGCATGGGACCCTCGGCTGCATCGACGAGCAGCAGGACACCATCGACCATTGCCAGGGCCCGCTCGACCTCCCCGCCGAAGTCGGCATGACCGGGCGTGTCCACCAGGTTGATGCGGGTGCCCTTCCACTCGACCGACGCCGCTTTGGCGAGAATGGTGATTCCTCGCTCACGCTCCTGGTCGTTCGAGTCCATGACACGATCGACCCGCTCTTGATGAGCGGCAAACACACCGGTGGCGCCCAACATCGCGTCGACCAGCGTGGTTTTGCCGTGGTCGACGTGCGCGATGAGAGCGACATTCCGAAAAGAGAGAGAGGACATGCACCGTGAATGGTAGACGGGCGCCAAGCCGCCCCCGCCGTCGTGGGCTCCCGCCACTCAAGTCCAGCACGCGAAAACCGATGCTGGAGTAGGGTGTTAAGCGAGGAGAGAGGGACCTATGCGGATTCGTATCGCCATCCTGGCGGCCATGCTCATGACCGGATCGGCCGCCGCCACAGTTGTCCCCCCCGCTGCGAACTCGGCGCGCGTCATCGTTGTTCTCAACCCGGACGCCCCCATGGCGAGAGCCATCGGACCCGAGATAGCCGCCGACCACGGAGGCCGGGTTCTGTTCGTCTTCGAGCATGCCCTCAATGGCTTCGTCGCCGAGATGCCCGCCGGCCGGGCCGCCGCCCTGGCACGAAATCCTCACGTCGCCAGTGTCGAGCCCGATGTGATCGTGTCGATCGCACAGACAACCGAGCAAGTCGTGCCGACCGGATACGAGCGTTCCGAGGCCGACATCGCCCCGCCGCCACCGGCCATGGACGTCGATATCGCCATCATCGACACCGGGATTGCTCTCCACCCGGACCTCAACCTCCGCTACGTGATCGACTGCACTCCGGCGATCCTGTACCCGCTGTTCGGCGGATGTAACGGGTCGGACTACTTCGACGCGAACGGCCATGGCACCCACGTCGCCGGAATCGCCGCCGCCTACGACAACGGCATTGGCGTCGTCGGGATGGCACCCGGCGCCAACCTCTGGTCGGTGAAGGTGCTCGGCGCCGACGGCACCGGGTATCTCGGGTCGATCATCGCCGGGGTCGACATCGTCGCCCAGTACAGCGACACCATCGACGTTGCCAACATGAGCCTGGCGGGCGGGTTCCAGTCCGACGGCCTCGATGCGGCGATCTCCGGAGCGGTCGCCCAGGGCGTGATGTTCGCCATCGCCGCAGGCAATGACGGCGCCAACCTCGACCAGGTCGTGGTCAGCCCGGCCGGCCATCCCGACGCCCTGACGGTGTCGGCGCTATCGGACGGTGACGGGCTCCCCGGTGGGCTGAGTCCTGTGTGCCATCCCGGTGAGACCGACGACATGCTCGCCACCTTCTCGAACTACGGATCCGTCGTCGACATCGCCGCACCCGGTGTCTGCATCCTCTCCACGCATCTCAATGACGGCTACGCAACCTACTCGGGCACGTCGATGGCCAGCCCCTACGTGGCAGGAGCCATGGCTCGATGGATGGTCGTCAACAACACCAATCCTGCCAACGGCGCTCAAGTGCACGCCGGCTACTCCGCGCTGATGGCAGATGCCATCGCACAGGGCAACCCATCCTGTGGCTTCAGCGGCGACCAGGACGCCTATCCCGAGGGCCTGCTGTTCGTGAACGGTCCGGCCTTCGGCGGCGACGGCACCTGTGGCGATGGGGCGCCGCCTCCTCCACCACCACCTGCCGATGACCCGCCCACCGTGTCTTGGGTGGCTCCGGCCGACACGGTCAGTGGCACCGAACCAATCGCTATCAATGCCACCGACGCAGAGGATCCTTTGGGAACACTCACCGTTGAATGGCGAGTAGATGGTGGACCATGGCAGGTGGCCGCTGACTCAAACTCCGACGGCGTGTACGAAGGCTCGTGGGATACAAGCACGTCGGCCAACGGTGCTGTCGCGCTCGAGGCGCGTGCCACCGACTCGGCCAGCAACTCAGAGACAGCTTCGGTAACAGTCACGGTCGACAACCCGGTTCCCAATCAACCGCCCACTGCGGCATTGTCGGCAACCTGTGATGTGCTCACCTGCACCTTCGACGCCTCGGCGTCGGACGACGACAGCGGCATCGTTTCGTACGAATGGAACTTCGGCGACGGCTCAACTGCTTCGACCGCCATTCCGGGGACCAGCCATGTCTACGCAGCAGCCGGTGAGTACACCGTGGCTGTGACCGTGTTCGATGCCGAAGGCCTGTCCGACACAGCGACGCTGACGGTGAACCCGACCGCAGCAGTCTCCACGATCGTCCTCGCAGACGTGTCGGCCGAGTTCAAAGGACGGAAACAGAATCAGGCTCACGCATCGGTGACAGTGATCGATCTTGCGAGCGGCTCAGCAGTTTCGGGAGCAACGGTCGACGGTATCTGGACCTCGACGAGCGGGTTCAACCTTCTCGTCTCGGGCACAACCGCTTCGGACGGCTCGGTCGGCTTCAACACCGGCAAGCTGCCCAAAGGCACCACCGACCTGCTCTTCTGCGTGGTCGACGTGCTCCATCCCGATTTTGTCTACGACGCGGTCAACGGAGAATTCATCTGCGCGGCCCCCTGAGTCAGGCCCCGGGCCACACCGCGTGGTGAGCGAAGGTTCGCACGGCGTTGCTGAACGCGTCGGGCCGGGTCATCGAGCAGGCGTGTCCTCCGTCGTCGACGATCTGCAAGCGGCCGTCTTGTAGTACGGCCAGCAGATCGTCCTGCTCGTCGCGGTTCACGCTGTCGCGTTCGCCGTTCAGGACCAGGACGGGACCTTGGAACCGGGCCGCCATCCCCCGGTAGTCGCGGCCGGGGATGTTGCGCAGGGCCTGGCCGGCCGCCTTCGGAGAGCCCGGTTCTGCGAGTATCTGCGAAGCGAGCGGTTCCCCGACGACGTCCCGGAGCGAGGAATCCATCTTGGCTCCGATTCGCTTGCCAATCAGGCCGACCGCAACACCGTACAGGCGCGTTGAGAGTCCGCCCCACCCGGTATACGCGGCGCTGGATCCCGACAGCACCATGCCTGCCACCAGGTCGGGCTGCTGGTCGGCGAGAGCCAGGGCAACGTAGCCCCCGGCCGACAGGCCGACGGCCAGGACCGGTCCGGCACCACTCGACGACACCCACCCGGCCGCCGCTCCGACCGACGCCTCCACCGTGAACGCCTCGTCACGGCGGCTGCCGTGCCCGGGCAGGTCGATGGCTACAACACGGAACTCATCTGACAAGCGCTCGAGCTGGGGAATCCACATCAGCCGGCTGCTGCCGGCACCGTGTAGGAGAAGAACGGTGCGGTGACCTTTCCCCCGGTCTTCGATCATGGCTGGTCCTCCGGAAGATTGGTTGCGTAGACGGCGCCGGCAAATCCGAACATGCGCCCCGAGCCCGAGGCGTCGGCAAATTCGTCGGCCAGGGCAACCAGGCGCCGGGCGAACTCCTCGGCACGGTCGTCCGACATTCGCACCGAATAGAGCCGACCCTGGGGTGAAAAGGGCTGCTCTGTCGCCGGTGCCGCCTCGCGAGCAGCTTGTCCAAAGAGAAACCCGAGCCGATCGATACTCAGGGGAGACGGCTCGGGGAACTCCACCCGAAGCGTCTGGTACGTGAGTCCAAAGAGCTTCTCGGTCAGGGCCCGGACCTTCCGCTCTTCCACGACCGCTACGAGACCCCGATCGGCGAGGACCCCGAGGTGGTGGCCGATCTTGCCGTGCGACTCGCCCAGAAGCACGGAGAGTTGTTTGGCGCTCGCCGGACGATCGTCGAGAACCTGGAGGATCCGGGAACGAATCGGATGGGCAATCGCCTTCAGATCATCCGGCGCTGAGAGAACCAATTCCTGATGTACCGTTTTCACAGTATGTAATGGTAATCCAGTACGTCGTAGACCACAACCGCTTTCTACACTTCATTCGATGGCCCGCCGCATGATCGAACCACTCACAGGCGCCACGTATGAGAGCCTCCGCGACGGGTTCGTGTGGGATCTTCCTCCGAGGGCGAACATGGGCGTGTTGTGCTCGGACGATCAACCGCCCGACCACCCTGCCCTCGTCCTGGTGCCGGACGTTGGCGAGCGCCGGGTCGTCACGTTTGGCGAACTCAGCGGGATGAGCGACCGGCTCGCCGCCGGTCTCCGGTCTGCCGGGGTCGAGCAAGGAGACCGGGTTGCCATCGTGGCGCCCCAGTCACTCGAAACGGGCTTGTCGCACCTTGCCCTGTGGAAACTCGGAGCCATTTCTCTGCCGCTGGCCTCCTTGTTCGGCCCCGACGCACTCGCCTACCGACTCCTCGACTCCGGGGCGAGGTCGGCCATCGTCTCCCCCGACAACGTCGAGAAGGTGCGAGCGGCCGTCCCCGACCTCGACCTCATCGTTACCGGCTCCGGTGGCCGGTTCGACGAGTTGCTCGGATCGACTACGCAGTTCGAAGCGGTCGACACGTCCCTCGACGATCCGGCGTTTCTGATCTATACCTCCGGAACGACCGGGCCACCCAAGGGAGCCCTCCACGCCCACCGCTCCGTGTTCGGTCATCTCCCGAGCTTCGAGCTGTACTACGAGTTCGCTCCTCAGCCGGGTGATGTGATCTGGACGCCGGCCGACTGGGCATGGATCGGCGGACTGATGGACGTGGTGATCCCCGGCTGGTACCACGGCATGACCGTGCTGGCGTCCGATCGCAGATTCGACCCTCTTGAGGCGGCAGATCTCATGGCCGAACAGCGGGTCACGGCTGCGTTCCTGCCACCAACCGCGCTCAAGATGATGAGACGAGCCGGGGTCCATCGCACCGACCTGGCCCTGAGAGCCGTGTTCACAGGCGGCGAAGCCTTGGGCGAAGAGATGCTCCTCTGGGCCAACGAGGCCCTCGGAACGACGATCAACGAAGGGTACGGGCAGACCGAATGCAACCTCGTCGTCGGCAACTGCAGGTCGGTGTGGCCGGTTCGGCCCGGATCGATGGGACGGCCAATACCCGGACACGAGGTGGCGGTGCTCTCCGATCGGGGAGATCCCTTGATCGGCGAAGAGGGCGAAATCTGTATTCGTGCCCCTGATCCGGTCATGATGCTCCGGTACTGGAACCTTCCGGATGCCACCGTCAACAAATATCGTGACGGCTGGCTCCGTACCGGCGACCTCGGCGTGATGGACGAGGACGGCTATCTGTGGTTCAGGTCGCGAGCGGATGACGTGATCATCTCGTCCGGCTATCGGATCGGCCCGGGCGAAATCGAAGAGAGTCTCATGGGCCACCCGGCCGTCGCCATGGCGGCGGTCGTTGGCGTAGCTGACGATATGCGCGGCGCAGTGCCGGCCGCCTTCGTCGTCCTCAACGACGGGTACGGATCCGACGACGCCCTCATCCGTGAACTCCAGCAGCACGTCCGGACCCGCCTGGCCGCCCATGAAGTGCCGCGCTCGGTGACCTTCCTCGAGGAGCTGCCGCGCACCACCACCGGCAAGATCATGCGACGGGAACTGCGGAACCGGTGACCGGGGTCAACAGCCCGGATCGGGGGCAATTCCGCAGGTCAGGGTGATCGTGTCGGTGCCGAGGATCTCTCGCGCAACACGCACACCCGAGACGAAGGCACCGTGGACCGTGCCGAAGTACTCGGGGTCCGTTGCCTCGCCGCCGAAATGGACCTTGCCCTCGGCACGTGCCAGAGCCCTCATGTCTTCGGGGCCGGAGCCCACCGCCAGGTAGGAGTAGGAGCCGCGTGCGTAGGGATCTTCCTGCCAGCGGGTGACGTGCGCACTCGATGGCGCCGGCACCTCCAACCCGGTTGCCTGACCGATCACTCCGAGAGCGAGGCGGACGATCTCATCGTCGGTTAGGTCCATGGCGGCTTCGCTGTGGCCTGCGCCGTGAAATCCGACCAGCGTCGGTGCCCCGGCGTGATCGGTGAGATCTGCCCACGCCGGAAAGGCACGGTCGTCGCGCACGACCATGAACCGGCGGGTGCCGGGAGGCCACCACGCCTCCCCGAACCGCAGCACCACCTTCTCGAGTCTTCCGAACCCGAGTCGCCGGATCGCGTCGGCTTTTGGTCGTGACAGGGCCGGGTCAAATGCCATCTCGCCGGCTTTCAGCACACCGAGCGGGACCGTCACGACGACCCGGTCCGCTTCGAAGGTTCGTTCCGACGTGACGACGGTTGCACGGTCGGCTGTGTGCCGGACGGCCCAAACCGGTTCGCCGGTCCGGATGGTGACGCGATCGGCCAGGAGATTGACGAGGGCGCGGTAGCCACCCTCGAGGACCACGTTGCCACCCGGGTGGTCCACATACGAAGCCTCGCCCCGGAGGCCAATCGTCCCGGGCGGACCGGCAATGTTGAGCGACCCGTCGAGGACTTCGATCGCATACCGCGCCAACCGGGCGGGCAGGCCCTCGAGCCTGCGGTCATCGACATACCACTCGGCTCCGTCGACGTAGGTTGCGTCGTCGCCCAGGGCGTCGGCGGCTTCAGCCGGGCTGAAGTCGGTTGCCGTACTCAGCAACGTGGCGGTGCCCACCGAACCGACCGGTCCGGTCAACTCGTCGTAGACGAAGGCGGCGGTGCCCCACGGCCCGTCGTTGCGCCATCGCAAGCCGTTGGCTGCGGCCAGACAGGCCACCGGGTTGCCCACTGTGCCGTGAATCCATGATCCACCGAGATCGACGGGAAAGCCGCCGAGGTCATGCGTCCAGGTCCTGCCGCCGATTCGATCGCGAGCTTCGAGTACCACAACGTCGTGCCCGGCCACCCCCAACGCGTTTGCGGCCGTCAACCCGGCCACGCCTGCTCCGACCACAACGACTCGCATGCGG
>Ga0224512_10001555_pt1 | contig 21998 bp, 17 predicted proteins | sample SF_May12_sed_USG_4_FD_169103 | JGI IMG/M metagenome (GOLD analysis project Ga0224512, IMG submission 169103) | Sediment microbial communities from San Francisco Bay, California, United States - SF_May12_sed_USGS_13 | ecosystem: Environmental > Aquatic > Marine > Sediment | place: USA... | reverse complement strand
CACCGCCTTGCGGATGCCGGGGATCTTCACCGCCACGACGTCGGGCCAGAGGTAGAGCAGGTTGATCAGCGCCTTGAACACCGCACCCAGACCGAGGCCGACGAAGACGTTCTTGGCCGTGGATCCGGCGCCCGAGGCGGCGATCAGCACCTGCGCGGCGGCCGTCCCCTCCGGGTAGGGCAGCGAGTGGTGCTCCTTGACGATCAGGAAGGGGCGCAGCGGGATCATGAGCAGGATGCCCATGACGCCCCCGCACACGGCGAGCATCGTGATCTGCAGGAGCGAGGGCTCGTAGCCCCACATGAAGAGCGCGGGGATCGTGAAGATGATGCCCGAGGCGAGCGACGAGCTGGCCGAACCCGCCGTCTGCGAGATGTTGCACTCCAGGATCGTGGGCTTGCCGGATATCGGCGCGAGCAGCCGCAGCACCGCCACCGACACCACGGCGAGCGGGATGGACGTGCTGATGGTGAGCCCCACGCGCAACCCCAGGTACGCGTTCGCGCTCCCGAAGAGCGCGCCCAGGATCACGCCCAGCACGATGGTGCGGACGGTGAAATCCTTGAGCTCCGTCTCGGCGGGGACGTACGGCTTGAACTCGGACATGAACCCTCCTCGCGCTCGCGACGCAATGCCGCGACTGTATCAGAACTTGAGCCCGATCTCGAAATGAAAGCGCCCGTCGCCGTCGCGCGGCCAGCCGTAGTCGAAGCGCAGCCCGCGCACCTGCCGGTTGAGGATGGCCGCGCCAACGCCGTAGCCGCCACGGAGCCGCTCGCCCTCGAGCGGCTCCGGCCCGTTCCAGGCCGCGCCGAAGTCGGCGAACGCGTGCACCTCGAGGCCGAGGAGGATGTCTTCCAGCGGGCGCTCGCGCGAGAAGTTCAGGGGCACGCGCAGCTCGGCGCCGCCGTGGAGCGCGTTGTCGCCGTCGAAGGCGCCGTAGTCGTAGCCGCGCAGCGTGAGTCCGCCGCCCACGTGCTCGCGCCGGTAGATGGGGATGGCGTCGCCGTCGCGCACCACCGCACGAGCCTGCGCGGCGAGCACCAGGCGCGAGAAGGGGGCGACGAACGCGCGCGCGTCCAGCTCCGCCTCCACGATACCCAGGCCCTCCTGAAACGGCCCCACGGCGCGCATCTCCGCCAGCAGGTAGCCGCCCGACCACGCGAAGCGCTCGCTGTCGCGCCCGTCCCAGCGCGCGCCGATGCCCATGGTGACGAACGCGTCGCCCCCCGGGTCCAGCGTCACGCCTTCGTCGCCGCCCGCGGCCTCGTAGCCCGCCTTCACGTAGACGCGCGAGCGCTTGCCCGCGGGGTGGAACGCCTCCACCTCGCCGCCCAGTCGCCACACGCTCATCCCCGCGAAGGCGTTGTCGAAGTCGTCGTAGGGATAATCGTACGTGATGTAATAGACGCGCGCGCCCAATCCCACCTTCCACCCGCCCCACACCCACGGGTTCTCCCAGTCCGCCCCCAGCACGATGTTGCGGATGGCGAGGAACGAAACCGCGAGCCGCTCGCTGCGCCCCCGGAGGTTGTACTCCGTGGTGCTCCCGCCGATGGAGATCTCGTTCTCGTAGCCGCGCTCCAGCCAGAGGTTGCCCTCGAGCGTGCGCTTCTCCGTGACGATGACGTTCAGGCCCAGCGACGAATCATCGGGCAGGTACACCACCCGAATCTCCGAGTAGTCCACGCCCGGCACCCGTGCGACGTTGCGCCGCCCCTCCTGCAGCTTCCCGTAGTCGAACGGATCCCCCTTCGCCAGCGGGATCTCGCGCAGAATGATGGTGGTCTTGACGCGCTCGTTGCCGTGAACGTAGATGCGCCCGGTGCGCACGAGGTCATCGGCGCGCGCAGGAGCATCAGTGGCGAGACCCGCGGGCACCCCGAGTGCGAGGGCAAGAGTGACAGCGGTTGCGCGGCGGCGCGGGAAGCGAGTCGGTCGGCGCATCGTGCCGAGGGTACACCAGGACGCGTGCGGGGCCGCAATGCGAAAAAGCGCCTGAGAGCGTGCGCTGGAGTGCCCATAGCGTCCCATGACGGCGCCGCGGCCCGAGCGCTTCGCGGCCCGAGCGAAACTCCCCTTGTAAAGGCACTTCCCTCCTTATATGATTGCCTCCGGAGGTGTCCCGGGAGGGGCGCTCCGGTCCGTTTGCCGGTTCGGGAGTTACGCGGCGCCGATGGAAGTAAACATCCTCAAATCGAAGATCCACCAGGCCACGGTCACGGGCTTCGACGCCGACTACGAGGGCAGCATCGTGGTGGACGCGACGCTCATGGAAGAGGTCGGGCTGGTGGCGTACGAGAAGGTGCTGGTCGCCAACATGGCCACCGGCGCGCGCTTCGAGACGTACGTCATCCCGGGCCGCGCCGGCTCGGGCGCGGTGGAGTTGAATGGTGCCACGGCGCGGCTGGGGCAGACGGGCGACCGCGTGATCATCTTTGCCTTCGCGCGCATGCCGGAGGCGCAAGCGCGCAAATTCACCCCGCGCATCGTCCAGGTGGACGAGCGCAACCGCGTCATCCGGCGCTCCTTCGCGGCTTGACCGCCGGGCCGACCCGCCCGCTACCCATTGCCGATCGAGTGACCGTGCCCAAGACGGACAAGCGATACCTGGACGATCCCTACACGATGTCGTTTCGCGCCCGCGTGCACTCGAGCGCGCCCGCCGAGGGCGGCATCGACGTGATCCTGGAACAGAGTTACTTCTACCCGGAATCGGGCGGCCAGCTCGCCGACGCGGGCACCATCGCGGGCCTGCGCGTGGTGGACGTGCAGGAGCGCGGCGAGGACGCCGTGGTGCACCGCGTCGCTTTGGAGGGGAGCGTCGCCGCGCCGGACGGCGAAGTGGACTGCGCCATCGAGTGGGAGCGCCGCTTCGACCACATGCAGCAGCACACCGGGCAGCACGTGCTCTCGCGCGCGTTCATCGAGACGGGCGGACGGGAAACGGTGTCCTTCCACATGGGCGAAGACGCGTGTACGATCGACCTGGACGGTGCCGCACTCGACGAGGACGGGGCGCGTGCCGCGGAGGCGCTGGCCAACCGCGTGATCGAGGAGAACCGCGCCGTGCGCGTGCGCACGGTGGCGGTGAGCGAGCTCGCGGAGGAATCGCTGCGCCGCAAGCTCCCCGAGGGGGTGCGCGAGGTGCGCCTGGTCGAGGTGGCGGACTTCGACACCTGCGGCTGCTGCGGCACGCACGTGCGCGCCACCGGCGAGCTGCAGCTCGTCAAGGTGCTCAAGTGGGAGAAGGCGAAGGGGACGACGCGCGTGACCTTCAAGGCGGGGCGCCGCGCGCTCGCCGACTACAACGAGAAGCACGACCTGGCGCAGGAGCTGGCCAACCGCTTCACCACGGCGATCTCGGAAGTGGCGGGCAAGGTGGACCGGCTCGTCGCCGAGGGACAGACGGGGCGCAAGGCGCTGGCCCGCGCGAGCGAGCGCCTGGCGGGCTTCGAGCGCGACGCGCTCCTGGCGTCGGCACGCGTGTGCGGCGGCGTGCGGGTGGTGGCGCGCGTGCTGGAAGAGGGCGACGGCGCCTACGCGCGCGCGCTTTCGAGCGCCATCCAGGCGGCCGGCGGCGCGGTCGCCGTGCTGGGCGCGCGCGACGGCACGGTGCTGTGCGCGGCGTCGAAGGGCGTGGCCGTGGATTTCACGGACGCCATCGCGTGGGCGCGCGGGGACGGCGGCAGCGGAGGCGGCAAAGGGCCCTTTGCGCAGATCCGTCTGGCGCCGGGCGGCGACGTCGCCGCCTTCGTCACCAGGGTCGGAGGTTATGTCGAAGAACAACTATAGCGCCGGGCGCGCGTGGCTCGCCATGGCGGCGCTGGCGCTGGCCGCAGCGGTGACCCCCGCGGCGGCACAGACGCGCGCGCAGATGCAGATCGCCGACAGGAAGCTCGTCGAGACGCACACCGCGACCTACCGCGTCACGCAGGGCGAGAGAGAGATCGGATCGGAAGCCGTCACGGTGCGCACGTACAACACCAATACGGTGGTGTACGAGGGGCGCATCACGATGCAGCTCAGCGATGAAATCGGCTACGACGAGACGTCGCGGCTGGAGGTGGAGGAGGACTCCTACTTCCCGCGCGCGTTCGCTACCACCCGCGAGATGTGGCACGGCGAGGCGCGGTTCACGCACAGCGTCTCCATCGAGATGTTCGGAAACCTGGCCGTGGCCGATACGCGGCTGCGCGACAAGACCGAACAGCGCCGCATCGTGGTGCCGGCGGGCACCGCCATCGTCGCGACCGGCGTGCTGCACCTCTTCGAGCAGCTGTTGGCGGTCTACAACGAAGAGACCGGCGGGCGGCAGAGCTTCCAGGTGCTGGACGCGCTGACCAGCCGCACGGAACAGGTGGTGGTGCGGCGCGTGGGCCCCGAAGAGGCGAGCGTCGCCGGAGAGACGGTGGCGGCCACGATGTACACGGTGGATCGCGAGAAGTTCTCGGTCCAGATCTTCGTCGATGCCGGCGGCCGCGTGGTGCGCGGCGAGATGACCATGATGGTCTACGAGCTCGTCTCGTGGGAGAGCCACGCGGGCGAGGGCGAGTGACGGCGGGACGGGTGCCACGCACATGAAGCTGCACTGGAAGATCCTGATCGGCATGGCCCTGGGCGTCGCCACCGGGCTTTTGATCAACCCCGAAACCACCATCCCCGGCCTGGGCTTCCTCGCGCGCGGCGCCAGGGCAACGCTGGGCCCGGTGGTCGAGCCCGTCGGGCAGATCTTCGTCAAGCTGCTCAAGATGCTCATCGTGCCCCTGATCGTCGCCTCCATGGTGACGGGCGTGGCGCGCGTGGGCGACATCCGCAAGCTGGGCGGCCTGGGTGCGCGCACGGTGGCCTACTACCTGACCACGACCTTCGCCGCGGTGCTGGTGGGGCTCGTGCTCGTCGTGATCGTGCGCCCCGGCGTGGGCGGCTCGGCGCTCGGCGCCCAGGCGCCGGAGGCGGTGGAGACGCAGGTCACCGTGTCGGCGATCCTGCTCAGCCTGGTGCCGGAGAATCCCATCAAGGCCGCCGCCGAGGGGCAAATCCTGCCCCTGATCGTCTTCTCGCTCTTGCTCGGCGCCGTGCTCACAACGCTGGGCGAGAGAGCGAACCCGCTGGCGAGCTTCTTCGAAAGCCTCAACGACGCGATGATGCGGCTCACCGAGTGGGTGATCAAGCTCACGCCGATCGGCGTGTACGCGCTCATCACGGCGGTGGTGGCGAGCACGGGGCCGAGTATCTTCGCCAACATGGGCAAGTACATGGCGTGCGTGGTGGTGGGGCTGGCCGTGCACTCGGTGGTGACCCTGCCGCTCCTGCTCAAGCTGGGCGGGGGCGCGAGCGCGAAGCGCTACGCGGGTACTGTGGCGCCGGCGCTGACCACCGCGTTCTCCACGGCGAGCTCCAGCGCAACCCTGCCGCTCACCATCGAATGCGTGGAGGAGAACGCCAAGGTGCCACCGCGCGTGGCGTCGTTCGTGCTGCCCCTGGGGGCGACCATCAACATGGACGGCACCGCGCTCTACGAGTCGGTGGCGGCGGTGTTCATCGCGCAGCTCTACGGTATCGACCTGTCCCTGGGACAGCTCGTGCTGGTCTTCCTCACCGCGACGCTGGCCGCCATCGGCGCGGCGGGCATTCCCAGCGCGGGCCTGGTGACGATGGCCATCGTTCTGAGCGCGGTGGGGCTGCCGCTGCACGGCATCGGCATGATCATCGCCGTCGATCGCATCCTCGACATGTTCCGCACCATGGTGAACGTGTGGGGCGACGCGGTCGGGTGCGTCGTGGTGAACCGCCTGGAAGGAAACGAGACCCCTGCGGAGATCCGCTAGGGGCGAACGCGGGACGCCCGCGGGCGTACAAGTGCAGTGCGCGGGCTCGCCGCCCGCAGAGGAGGAAAAAAGGGTGCCCTCGAGAACGAAGTCGGTACGAGCCGGGCGCGCCGCCGCGGCCGCGGCGCTCGCGCTGGGCATGACGCTCGCCGCGTGCGGCGAGAAGAAGATGCCCTACGACACCAACCTGCTGGTCAACGGCTCTTTCGAAGAGGTCGGCAGCGATGGGATTCCCAAGGGGTGGCGCGTGGCCATCTTCCGCGGGCTCCCCGACCAGCCGGAGGTGCAGTACGCGGTCGACCAGGAGACGGCCGCCGACGGCCGGAACTCGTGGAGGTTCAAGGCCGACCCCAGTACGCGCCGCTTCTACATGCTCACGCAGGAAGTCGAGGTGGAGAACGCCGCCGGGGTGCGCCTGCGCGGCTGGATCCAGCTCGAGCAGGTCGCCCTGCACGAGGACCAGTTTCAGGTGTGCAATTACTTCCTGACCTTCTACGACGAGAAGCACCTGCGCTTCCAGGCGCACCGCCCCGCCGACAAGCGCACGCGTCCGCGCAACGGCACCGCGCTGTGGCTCGAGGAGGACGAGGTGTTTCGACTGCCCGCCGGCACCCGCTACGTCGCCGTCTCCTGCGTGCTCGGCGCCGACGGGAGCGCGTGGTTCGACAACGTCTCGCTCGAGGTGCCCACCCCCATCGAGTGGCTCCAGCGCAAGACGCCCAACTACGTGTTCAACTGGCTCCGCGAGCGCGAGTTCCCCGAGGGGGCGATGGAAAACCAGCAGCGGATCTTCGACCGCGTCTGCGAGCGCCTCGAGATAACGAGCGACGTGGTCGTCAACTACTACCTCTACCCCGACAGCGCGACGCTGCGCCGGATGGTGGGCGTAGTTCACGACCCGTGGGCGAGCTGGAAGGATCGCGAGATACACAGCACCTACCCGAACGACGACCACGAGGTCGTGCACTTCATTTTGAACGAGTACGGGACCCCATCGCGCCCCATCGTGGAGGGCGTCGCCTACTGGCTCCAGGACACCTGGATGGGCTATCCCATCCACAGCCTGGCGGCCTACTGGCTGGCGCAGGAGCGGCTTCCGACCCTGCAGGAGCTCACCAACCAGTCGGCGGTGGTGCGGATCGAATCGGTGCGCGCGGTCCCCGCGGCAGCGTCCTTCGTCGGCTTCCTCATCGGGCGGTGGGGCGTGCCGCATCTGCTCGCGCTCTTCCGCGAGGCCAACGGTGTCACCGACTACGGGCGCCTGGCCGCCGCGTTCGAGTCCGTTTACGGCGTGTCCCTGGACGGGGCCGAGGCGAGCTGGCGCGTCTTCCTCTCCCAGGCCCAGTCTCCCGAGGTGATGAGCGCGCCCGCCGAGGAGCCCGGCTCGGGGCGCGCTATCGGCCACGGTGATCGAGAGAAGCGGTGACCGCACCCTTCCGGCACTGCCCGCTTTGCGGCGAGCTGCTCGTCGAGCGGGAGGTCGAGGGGCGCGCGCGCCACGTGTGCCCTCGCTGCGCCTTCGTGCACTACCGCAATCCCGTGCCGGCTGCCGGCGTGGTTCTCGTGGAGGAGGGCAGGGTGCTGTGGGTGCAGCGCCGCCTAGAGCCCCGCAAGGGCGGCTGGACGCTGCCGGCCGGCTTCGTCGAGCACGGCGAGCACGTCATGGAATGCGCGGCGCGCGAGACGCTCGAGGAGACGGGACTGGAAGTCGAGATCACCGGTCTCTTCGGCGCCTACATGGCCATGGACGACCCGCGCGCGCAGGTGGTGCTGCTCCTCTACCTCGCGCGCCGCACCGGCGGCGCGCTCGTGCCCGGAGACGACGCGGCCGACGCCGCCTTCTTTGCCATCGACGCGCCGCCGCAGCCCATCGCCTTCACGGCGCACGCGCTGGCGCTGGCGGACATCCGCGAGCGCCAGCGGACTACTCCAGGATCCGCACCGTGAACGTGTCCCCCTGATCGATCTTCCACACCACGTCCATGCCGCTCAGCACGCGCCCGAAGAGGGTGTAACGGCCGTCCAGGTGGGGCTGCGCGGAGAGCGTGATGAAGAACTGCGAGCCGCCGGTGTCCTTGCCGTCGTGGGCGATGCCGATGGCGCCGGTGTCGTAGTGGTGGCGGTTGAACTCGGAGCGGACGAAAGCGCCGGCGTCGCCCCAACCGTCGCCGCGCGGGCAGCCGCCCTGCACGACGAAGTTGGGCACGACGCGGTGGAAGGCGAGCCCGTCGTAGAAACCGCTCTTGGCGAGTTGGATGAAGTTGTTCACGACCTGGGGTGCGTCGTCGCCGAAAAGCTCGATCTCGATCTCGCCGTGCGCGCAGGCGATCACGGCGCGGCGCACGCCCAACGGCGGGGCAAGACTGCGGCGGCGCGAACGGTCGAAGTGCGCTTCGTTGATCTCGCGCTCGCGCGGCGGCGACGCGGGCATGCCGACGGCGGCGAGGAGTGTCTGGCCGGCCGCGCGCACGCGCCGGTCTTCGTCCTGGAGCGCCTCGGCGGCCAGCGGGGCCGCCTCGGGCGCGGCGAAGCGCTCGAGCGCGGCGAGCACGGCCAGGCGGATGTTGGCATCCACGCGAGCGCGGCGCGCGGCGTAGAGCGCGATCAGCTCGGAGGTGGCCTCACGCGCTTCGCGCTCGCCCAGCGCGTTGACCACCTCGGTGACCACCACCCAGTCTTCCTCGGCTAGACGCGCGCGCAAGAACGGTGTCACGCGTTCGTCGTCGACGCGCGCCAGGCCGCGTATGGCGGCGGCGCGCATCAGGGCGTCGTCGTCGCGCTCGGCCACGCGCGTGAGCGCTTCGAGCCGCTCCTTGGCGCCGGAGGCGCCCATCGCCTCCACCGCCGCGGCGCGCACGTAGCGGCTGCCGTCGCGCAGGGCCTGGTCGCAGAAGATGGCGGCGTCTTCGCCGAGCACGGCGGCCAGCGCCGTGATTGCCTCCGCGCGCACGCCGGCACTGCGATCCATGATCGCCTGCACCAGGTAGTCCTTGCCCTTCTTGCTCCCGATCCCGCCCAGCGCGGCCGCGGCGGCCCCGCGCGCGTGGTGCGACGGATGCCGCGCGAGCGTCTCGCCCAGCGGGTGCACGGCGTCGTCGTCGCCGATCTCGCCCAGCGCGCGCGCGGCGTTGACCACCACGCGGGGGTCGGCGTCGGCGAGCGCGCCGGCGAGGACGGACACCGCGTCCTCGTCCTTCTGCTTGCCGAGCGTGCGTGCGGCGTGCGCGCGCGTGAGCGCGTCGTCGCTGGCGAGCAGCGGTCTCACCTTGGGCCCCACGCGCACCGACGGCACCTTCTCCAACGCGTACACCACGCGCCAGACCACATTGGGGTCGGGGTCGTGGACGGCGAGGAGGAGCGGGTTGAGGGAGACGTCGTCGGCGGCGCGGGCCAGCGCCAGCGCCGTCGCCCCGCGCACGTCGGCGTGGAAGTCGTGCAGCAGCGCGGCGAGGAACTCGGACACGTCTTTGCCGCCGATCTTGCCCAGCGCCTCGATGATCAGGGCCAGGTCCTCGGCGCGCGTCCGCGTGCTGAGCGTCTCCAGGGCCTCGGCGGCTTCAGAAGAGGCGATCTGCCCGAGCGCGAAGAACGCCGCGCGGCGCACCTCAATGTCGGGGTCGGAGAGCAGCGGAATCAGCCGCGGCACGTCGGCTGGATCCTGCAGGCGGCCGATCACCTCCGTCGTGCGCAGGCGCACGAGGGCGCTCGACGAGCGCAGGTATTCGAAGAGCTTGCCGTCGTCGGTGACACGCTCGTCCTCCCACAGCGCGAGGTTCTTGAGGGTGTCCTGGCCCGCGCTGGTCGCGAGCAACCGGGTGTAGCGGCTGGCCCCGCTCGTGGGCCCCGCCCAGGCGAGCACCATCGCGGCCGCGAGCGCGATCACCGTCACGCCCGCCATCCATCGCTCCTTGCGCATCTCCGCTCCCGTCGTTTCGGTGCCGTGTCCAGAACCGGCCGCGCCACGCGCGGCGCGGTCGCCATGTCGAGGGGATGCTTCCACCGGCGCGCCCGTCGTGTCAAGCGCCGGCCGCGGCGGGGGCGCGCGCTCGGTTGAACGATGCGCGGGGAGCGGCTATGCTCGGGGGCATGCCGCCGCCGCCTTTCGACTCGATGCCGCGCCGCGCCCGCCCGGGCGCCCGCACGGCGATCGTTCTGTCCGCGCTGTGCGTGGGAGCCGCGCTCCTCGCCCCGCGCTCCATCCCCGCGATGGCCGGCCTGGCTGCGCTCTCGGGCGCCTTCTGCCTCGCGGCGGGCGGCGCGGGCGCGCTGGGAGGCGTCGCCCGCCGGCTGGTTCCGCTCGTCCTCCTGGTGGTGGTGTTGAACGGCCTGGTGGCGGGAGGCGAGCCGGTGGTGGCCGTGGCCGGCCGCAAGGTCCTCTCCCGGGAGGGACTGGTGGCGGGTGTTTTCTTCGCGCTGCGCCTGGCGGCCATGGTGCTGGCGCTGGCCGCGCTGGTGGCGGCGGCACCGCCGGAGGCGATCGCCCGCGCGCTCCACACCTTTCTGCGCCCCTTCTCCGGGCGGCTGGCCGAGGCGGTGGCGTTCCACGGGTTCATCGCGTCGAGCTTCGTGCCGCTCTTCCGGCGCGAGTTCGAGCGCGTGCGACTGGCGCAGTCCTTCCGCGGCGCCGACCTCGGCGGGGGTCCCCTGCGGCGCGCGCGAGCGGCGCGCGCCCTCGTCGTCCCCCTCCTGCTCTCGGCGATCCGCCGCGCCGAGCAGCTCGCCCTCGTCGTCGAGCTGCGGGGGCTTCGCGCGCGCATCGCGCGGGGGAGATGAGCGTGCGCAACATCCGACTCGTGCTCGAGTTCGACGGCACCGCCTTCCATGGCTGGCAGCGCCAGAGCGCCGCGCGCACCGTGCAGGGCGTCGTGGAGGACGCCATCGCGAGCGTTTTCGGCGCGCGAGCCGACGTCCAGGGCGCCGGGCGCACCGACGCCGGCGTGCACGCCACCGGCTACGTGTGTAACTTCCACGTCGCCACAGAGCTGCCCGCACGCCGCATCCGCGCTGCCCTCGCCGCCCACCTGAGCGCCGACGTGGTGGTCCTGGAGGCCGAGGACGCGCCGGTCGCGTTTCACGCGCGCTTCGGCGCGCTCGCCCGCCGCTACGCCTACCGCGTGTCCACCGTGCCCACCGCGCTCCAGCGCCACGCCGTCCTGGTGACCCCGCACGCCCTGGACGCCGCCGCCATGGCGTCGGGAGCGGTGCACCTGCTGGGCGAGCACGATTTCACCAGCTTCACCCCGGCGCACAACGCGGCCGACCCCGTGTGCCGGGTGGCCGAGGCCGGCGTGCGCCGGGAGGGGCCGCTGGTGGAGATCACCGTAGAGGCCAACCGCTTCCTCCACCACATGGTGCGCGTGATGGCCGGCACGCTCGTGGAAGTGGGGCGCGGGCGCATGGGTCCGGAACGCGTGGGCGAGATCCTGCGTAAAAGGGACCGTAGAGCGGCGGGTCCGACCGCGCCCCCCTGTGGCCTGACTTTCATCGGCGTGCGCTACCCTGAGACCGGCCACGACGCCCCGGGCGCTGACGCCGGCGCGCGGGACGTGCTATCATCCGAACCGACGCGCCTGGAGTCCGAGGGGCCAAACCGACCGCAGGAAGGGAAACCGCGATGAAGATATTCCTGGATACCGCCAACATAGACGAAATCCGCGAAGCCGCTTCGCTCGGCGTGCTCGACGGGGTCACCACCAACCCCAGCCTCATGGCCAAGGAGGAGGGGGGCGACTACCGCGCCAGCCTCAAGGAGATCTGCGACATCGTCCAGGGCCCGGTGAGCGCCGAGGTGGTCGCCGAAGAGACCGAGGAGATGCTGAAGCAGGGACGCGAGCTGGCCAAGATCAGCGACCACATCGTCGTCAAGATCCCGCTCGTGGCCGCGGGGATCCGCGCCGTGACGGTGCTCTCCGCGGAGGACATCAAGACCAACGTGACGCTGTGCTTCTCCGCCAACCAGGGTCTGCTCGCCGCCAAGGCGGGGGCGACCTACATCAGTCCCTTCATCGGACGCATCGACGACGCGGGCAACAACGGCATGCAGGTGGTGTCCGAGCTGGTGGAGATATACGAGAACTACGCCTTCCCCACGCAGGTGCTGGTGGCGAGCGTGCGCCACCCCCAGCACGTGGTCGAGGCGGCGCGCCTGGGCGCGGACGTGGCCACGATCCCCTACAAGGTGTTCAAGCAGATGCTCAAGCACCCCCTCACCGACGTCGGCCTGGAGCTATTCAGGCGCGACTGGGAGAAGGTGCTGGCGCGACAGAGGGAGCATGCACGGCGGTAGCGATATCATGGGCAAGAGGCACGAGAGCCGCGCGCGCGTGCTGCCCTACGTCTACGGCGGCGTGACCGGGCTGTCGATCGGCGCGCTCGTGCTGGTCGCACTCCTGGCGCTGCGCGGCGCTGGCGAGCGCACCGCGGGCCAGCCGCCCGCGCTGGACAGCCGGCCGGCGGCCGCGGCGGCCGGCCTGGACGGCGGCGGGGTGGCGGCGGGCATCGGCGATGACCGCCGCAGCGCCATCGTGCGCGCCACGGAGACGGTGTCGCCGGCGGTGGTCTCCATCACCGCCACCTACACCAGGCGCACCCGCCCCGTTATCATCACGGAGGGGTTCTGGCAGCGCTACTATCCCTCGCGCGAGCGCAAGTACAGCAGCTTCGGCTCCGGCGTGATCATCTCGGAGGATGGCTACATCTTCACCAACTACCACGTGCTCGAGCTGGCCGAGCGTATCTCCGTCACGCTCGCCTCGGGGGCGAACTACCCCGCCGAACTGGTCGGCGCCTCGCCCGACTACGACCTCGCGCTCCTCAAGCTCGAAGGCGGGGACTTGCCCGCCGCGCCCCTCGGCGATTCCGACGACCTGCTGGTGGGCGAGTGGGCCATCGCCATCGGCAGCCCCTACGGGCAGTACCTGGCCGACGTGCAGCCTACCGTGACCGTCGGCGTGATCAGCGCGACGCACCGTGACATCCGCCAGAGCCCCGACGAGTCGCGCGTGTTCAACGACATGATCCAGACCGACGCCGCCATCAACCCCGGCAACAGCGGCGGCCCCCTCGTGAACTCGCACGGCGAGGTGGTCGGGATCAACACCGCCATCATCCACGGCGGCACCGGCGCCAACATCGGCATGGGTTTCGCCATCCCCGTCAACCGCGCCAAGTACGTGTTCAACGAGATCGTCGAGCACGGCAAGGTGCGCGACGTGTGGCTGGGCATGCAAGCCGCCGACATCACGCCCCAGCTGGCCGTCGCCCTCGACCTGCCCACGCGGACCGGCGTCCTGGTGCAGGCCATCGAAGCGGGCGGCCCCGCCGAAAGGGCCGGCCTCAAGGTGGGCGACCAGCTCATCGCCATCAACGGCGTCTCCGTCCAGAACCGCAACCACGCCAACCGCCTCGTCTTCGGCCACGGCGTCGACGACAAGATCGAGATCACCGTCAACCGCAAGGACGAGCTCACGACCTACACGGTGAAGCTCGAAGAGCGCCCCTCGGACATTTAGGCACCCCGCGATTTCATGGCTTGACAGTATGCACGTTTGTGCATACAATGACTAGGTGTGGGTGGATTGGGACCCGCGGAAAGCCGCGGGTAATCTGGGTAAGCATGGAATCGACTTCGTCGACGCGGCGCCGGTGCTTTTCGATGAACTTGCCGTAACGACGGAGGACGAACACGCGGGCGAAGCCCGCTCGGTCACCATCGGGACGGATGCGGTCGGTCGTGTGCTCGTCGTGGTCTGGGTGTGGCGGGCCGAGCAGATTCGTATGATCTCGGCGCGGCGCGCGACGCCGAGAGAGCGCCGCCGCTACCAGGAGAAGCGATGAAAAAGGAATACGACTTCAGCAAAGGCAAGAGGGGGCCCGTAATCCCGTCACCGGGAAAGACGCGCATTACGATTCGCATCGACGATGACATACTCGACTGGTTTCGCGACCGGGTTCGCAAGGCGGGTGGGGGGAGCTACCAGACGTTGATGAATGACGCGCTGCGCGTCTTCACCCAGCTTCAAGACCAGAATCTGGAGAAGACGCTTCGCCGAGTTCTGCGGGAGGAGTTGGCCAAATACCAGACGCGGCAGTCGAAGACCGCGTCCAAGAAGCGCCCCTGATTAGCCCTTTCCTTTCCGCGCCGGATCGTCTATCCTCGCGCTTTCCCGGGCATGACCCCGGCCCGGTGCCCATCATGATCGAACGCTACACGCTCCCCGAGATGGGAGCCATCTGGTCCGAACAGAACAAGTTCCAGAAGTGGCTCGACTTCGAGATCCTAGCCTGCGAGGCGCTGGCCGAGCGCGGTGAGGTCCCGCGCGAGGCGGTCGAGCGCATCCGCAAGAAGGCGCGCTTCGACGTCAAACGCATCCTCGAGATCGAGGAGACCGTCCACCACGACGTCATCGCCTTTCTCACCAATATCGGCGAGCACATCGGCAACGACTCGCGCTACCTGCACCTGGGGCTCACCAGCTCCGACCTCCTCGACACCACGCTCTCCTGTCAGCTCAAAGAAGCGGGCGCGCTGCTCTTGAAGCGCATGGCCGCGCTCCAGGACGCGGTGAAGGCGCGCGCGCTCGAGCACAAGCGCACCGTCATGGTGGGGCGCACGCACGGCATCCACGCCGAGCCCACCACCTTTGGCCTCAAGCTCCTCGTGTGGTACGACGAGTTGCGCCGCCGCGAGACAACACTACGGCATGCGGTCGAGCGGGTGTCGGTGGGGAAGCTCTCGGGGTCGGTGGGCACCTTCGCGCACCAGCCCCCCGAGGTCGAAGCCTATGTAATGAAGAAGCTCGGCCTCGCGCCCGCGCCCGTGTCCACGCAGATCGTGCAGCGCGACCGCCACGCCGAGTTGGTGTCCGCCTGCGCGCTGGCGGCTGCGTCGCTGGAGAAGATGGCCACCGAGATTCGCAACCTGCAGCGCACCGACGTGCGCGAGGTGGAGGAGCCCTTCGCCAAGGGGCAGAAGGGCAGCTCGTCGATGCCGCACAAGCGCAACCCCATCGTCTGCGAGCGCGTGGCGGGGATGGCGCGGCTCGTGCGCGGCTACGCCGTGGCGGCGATGGAGAACGTGACCCTCTGGCACGAGCGCGATATCAGCCACTCCTCGGTGGAACGCGTGATCCTGCCCGACGCGACCATCACGCTCGACTACATGCTGGCCAAGTTCACCGCCGTGGTGAAGGGAATGGTCGTCTACCCCGAGCACATGCGCGCCAACATGGACAAGGTGCACGGGCTGGTCTTCTCGCAGAAGCTCATGCTGGAGCTGGCCCGCGCTGGCCTCTCGCGCGAGGACGCCTACACGCTCGTGCAGGGCGCGGCCATGGAGACGTGGGAGACGGGCACGCCCTTCGAGAAGACCGTGCGCGCGCGCAAGGACATCACCTCCCGCCTCGACGAGCAGACCCTCGCCGGCGTCTTCTCCATCGACAACTTCATCGCCGAGACCGACACGATCTTCGACCGCGTGCTCGGGCCGACGGGCTGACGTCCGTCCTTTACAGTGAGCGACATCCGCACAGAAGACCTGGTGCCCGTCGACCCCGCCGACGCGGCAGGGGCGAAGGCGTTCTTCGAGCAGAATGGCGTGAGCCTGACGCCGGGCGAGTACGCGCGCGTGTGCGAGCTCCTGGGCCGCCGGCCCACGCTCACCGAGTTGCACATCTTCAACACCATGTGGAGCGAGCACTGCTCGTACAAGAGCTCGCGCGCCGTGCTCAAGCAATATCTGCCCACCGACGCGCCGCACGTGGTGCTGGGCCCGGGCGAGGACGCGGGGGTGATTCGCTTCGCCGAGATCGAGGGGAAGTCGTGGTGCCTGGTGATGGCGCACGAGAGCCACAACCATCCCTCGCAGGTGCTGCCCGTGGAGGGCGCGGCGACGGGCATCGGCGGCATCGTGCGCGACGTCTACTGCATGGGCGCCGACGTGATCGGCGTGATGGATCCGCTGCGCTTCGGCGACCCCCACGGCCCCCACGCCAGCCGCGTGCGCGACATCGCCTGGGGTGTGGTGGACGGCATCGCGCAGTACGGTAACGCGCTCGGCGTGCCCACCTACGGCGGCGAGACCTACTTCGACGCCACCTTCGACGACAACTGCCTGGTCAACGTGGTTGCCTTCGGCGTGGTCGCGGAGGACGGCATCATCCGCAGCCGCGTGCCCGACGCGGCGCGCGAAGAGCCCTACGACGTGATTCTCATCGGCAAGCCCACGGATGCTTCCGGCTTCGGCGGCGCCGCCTTCGCCTCGGAGCGGCTGAGCGAGGAAGAAGCGGTGGAGCGCCAGGGTGCCGTGCAGGTGCCCGACCCGTTCCTCAAGCGCGTGCTCGCCGAGGCGCAGAAGGAGATGCTCGCCTGGGCGCAAAAAAAGAAAGTGCCCATCGGCTACAAGGACCTCGGCGCCGGCGGCATCAGCTGCGCCGCCTCCGAGATGGCCGAGGCGGCGGGACTGGGCGTGGCGCTCAATTTAGATAGCGTCAATTTGGCCTTTGCGGACATGCCGGCCGAAGTGATCGCGTGCTCGGAGACGCAGGAGCGTTTCCTCCTCGCCGTGCCCGCGCGCCTATCGAAAGAGGTGCTCGAGATCTACAACGTGCACTTCGAGATGCCGCACCTCTACGAGGGCGCGGGCGCCTACGTGATCGGGCGCGTCACGCCCGACCAGCGCTTTCACGTGTCGCGTGGCGCGCGCTGCGTGAGCGACGCCGACGTGGATGCCGTCACCACCGGCATCGCCTACGCGCGCGAGGCCACACCGCGCGCGCGCAAGCTCCCGTCGGCCGGATGGACGCACGCCGAGGGCGCCGCCGGCATCCGCGAGGCCCTGCTCGCGCTCTTGGGCTCGATCAACATCTGCGACAAGTCGCCCGTCTTCCAGCACTACGACAGCGAGGTGCAGGGCCGCGCGGTGCTGCGCCCCGGCGAAGCAGACGCCAGCGTGGAGATCTTTCTGCCCGGCCACCCCATCGCGCTCGCCGCCTCCTGCGGCGGCGCCTCGCGCCTGGGTGCGATCAGCCCCTACCTCGGCGGCGCGTGGTCGGTGCTCGAGGCGGCGCGCAACGTGGCCTGCGTGGGCGCGCGCCCGCTCGCCGTCACCGACTGCCTCAACTTCGGCGACCCCGAGGACCCCGGCGTGTTCTGGGAGTTCACCGAGGCCGTGCGCGGGATCGGCGACGCCTGTCGCGCGCTGCGCGTCTTCGAGGGCGCCGACCACGGCGTGCCCGTGATCTCCGGCAACGTCTCCTTCTATAACCAGAGCGAGACCGGCGACGCCATCGCGCCCACGCCCATCGTCGCCTGCGCCGCCCGCCTCGACGACGCCTCGCGCGCGCGCGACCTATCCTTTAAGCACGCCGGTTCGCGCGTGGCGCTCATCGGGCACATCCACGCCGACATCGCCGGCTCCGAGTACGAGAAGTACTATGGAAGCCCCGAAGACGCCGCGCCCCCGCGCCCCGACTTGGCAAGCGAGCCCGCCCTCCTGCTCACGCTGATCGACGCCTTCGCCGCCGGCCTCGTCGCCGCGGCCCACGACATCTCCCACGGCGGTCTGCTGGTGACACTCGCCGAGATGGCGCTCGCCAGCGCGCTCGAACCGATCGGCTGCGACATCGATCTCGCGCGCGCTCTCAACACGAGCGCGTCACTCGCGCATCAACTGTTCAGCGAATTCGGCGGGATCGTCGTGGAGGTGCCCGAGGAGAGCTGGCAAGCCTTCGAAAAACTCGCGCGCGCGCGCGGCGCCGACATCGTCCCGCTCGGCCGCACCATCGCCGACGGTGCCCTGCACGTGACCCTCACCGCGAGCGCGTCGATCGAGCTGTCCGCCGACGAGCTGCGCGACGCCCACCGCGGCGAGATGGAACGGGTGATCTTCGGCTAGCAGCGCGTGGCATCGCGCCGAGTCAGGATGGCTCTCAGCGAAGCAAGACCGCCTTGCGGGTGACCGATCCCTGTGGTGTCGTGAGCCGGTAGAAGTAGACTCCCGAAGCCAGCGGCCGTCCGTCCCAATCCCGCCCATCCCAGTGGATCTCGTGCTGATCCCGCACGCGCCACTCGTCCACCAACCGCTCCACGAACCGCCCCCCCACATCGAACACATCCAACCGCACATACCCCGCGCTCGGCAATGTAAAAACGATCGTCGTCACTGGATTGAACGGATTGGGATAGTTCTGAGATAGCGACACGGAGGCGGGTATCGGCTCCACCTCCACACCTGTCGATTCCGGGTCGCCGAAGAGCACGTAGGTTCGCCCCTGCGACGGAGCAAGCCACGCACCCAACGCGAGATCGTCCACTCCATCGTCGTTGAAATCAGCGACCGCGATCCCCTTCCCGAGATCCCCTCCGGCATCACGTCCCAGAATCCGGGTGAGTGAAGTGTCCGACCCAAGGAAGACGGAGTCGGGCAAAGAAGCCCGGCCGAATACGACGATGGTCTTGTCCACAGCCCCTTGACTCACAACGGCGACATCAGTCCATCCGTCGGCGTTGAAGTCGCCAGTCTCGACGTTGCTGCCGTGAAGGGTGCTGATCCCGCTTCCGATGAGAACCGATCGCGCGACCATATCGGAATTGATAGCTTGCGAGTCGGGCAGTTCAGATACTGCGAATGTGCGGTAGACCTCACCGCAATTGAAGCAGCCGAGGGGATCCGCGTTGTCGTTCGTGGCCAGAACCTCCAGCTCGGGCACGGCTATCGCCACCTTGACGTTGGCCAAACCCCCGGATTGTGGCGGCGCGATCATTGTCACGGTTCGGAATATGGGATCGTCAAAGAACAGTGTGTCGCGCCAGCTAGAATGCCCATATAGCACCCGCACTACTCCCGGGTGGTCGAAATCCGCCCCATGCCCAACCACGAGGTCGTCGCGAGCATCCCCATCCATATCAGCACAGGCAAGATCGTTGTTCGTCTCAGCAAGATACGGCAGGTCGAGCACGCGACTCATGTCCGCGTAGTCCTGCCCGAGCTCGTAGGTCGCGCGCAGGCTGTCGCTCCCGTGGATGACGACCATCTCACCATAGGCTCCCCCGATTGCCAAGTCGTCGTAGGCGTCGCCGTCGACGTCACAGCCGCAAGTGCTCCGTCCGAAGTCTGCCGACCAGGGCGGCCCGAGCGCCGTCACTACTCCTTCAGCACCAATCGCGAGGTCGATGGTATCGGGAAACACATGACGACCCATGACGACGTAGACCACCCCGTCGCGCCAGATGTTCAGCCCGAGCGGCTGACCCCAGATCAGGTCGTCCAGCCCATCCGCATTCAGATCGCCCGCAGAAAGACCGCTCGTCAGGTCCGCATCGACCGATGTGCCGAAGATCCAAATCCCCGGCAGATTATTCACTTGCGCTGTTGTCCCTTGGTCGAAGGGCCCCCACAGAAGATTCACGATGCCCCGTCGGGTCCCACCCAGGGGTGCGGCGCCGGGGCTGAGGATTGCCAGATCCTCCTGCCCGTCCCCGTTGAAATCGCCAGAAGTCAGCGACATGCCGCTGTAGTCCCCGGGCACCATCCCGGCTAGTTCGACGTCGGCTGATTGGCTTGCCAGGTCGATGATCTTGGCCATCGGCGAGATCGATGCACGCGCCGACCCAACATGAACAACAAGGCATATGACAAACACAAGCTTGCTGATCGGCCAGCGGTCAGCGATAAGAAGAGCGCGTTCTCTTGACATCCCCCCCCCTAAGGTGCTATGCGTCCACCGTCCCCCATACCTCACTTAAGGTTAGCGCAGGTACGCGGGTTTGTCCAGGAGGTACCCGCCATGCTTCGCAATAGTTTGGCAGAAGTGACTTCGCTCGTTGGTCTCCTGCTCGCAACGGCATTCGGTCAGATCGCTGGGGCCGACCCACCTGAGTGCGAGCCAGGAGTTGTGGTGATGAGGTTTGCCGCGGCCGCCATGCCAGACAGCGGCACCGTTGAGACAGAACCAGCGAGTTTCGGCGTTGCTTGCGTTGATAGCATTATCAGTGGGCTGGAAGCACCTCGCACGGAGAAGTTCGTGCCGACGTACACTCGACATCTGACCGACGCAGGGCAACGTCTGGAGCGGATGTTCGTCCTGTACTACGACGACGATACGGATCCCTACGAGGTGGTCGCGGCACTCTCGCTTTGTTCTGAGCTTGAAGCGGTGAGCGTCAGCGAACTCGCCGAACCCAGTGGCTGCGGTACGTATCGGCACGAGCCGACGGACACCTATTTCGTGTCGGGTGCACAATGGAACCTCGACAACGAAGCAGACGACGGAACTGATATCGACGCGCCTGAGGCGTGGTACATTGAGCGCGGCAATAACGTGGTGATCGGCATCGTCGATGGGGGCACGATGCTCGCGATAGATCAATGGGGCCTGCACGAGGACATAGCGTACTTCTACAATTCGGCCGAGGATAAGGACCCGCTGGGCGTCTTCAATGCGGCCGACCTCGACGGCCAAGACAGCCCGCTCGATTCGGACTCTGAGGCCGACAACGTAATTGGATGGAACTTCTGGGACCCACCACGTCTCGCAGAAGAGGCGGCTAAGCAGGAGTGGAGGGTGCGTCCCTTGAATGCTGTCCTCTGCGATCCCCACTACATACCAAACCCATGGCGAATCCTGAAGTGCGCCCCCCACGGTTTCAGTGTTGAGAGCATTGCAGTGGCGAAGGACGATGGCGGCGAGTCGCTCGTCGGGGTCGCGCCAGCGGCGCGCGTCTATCACGCGCGAACGGGCAGCTCTCCTCGTCGAACGGCGGACGCCGTCTACCACGCCGCTCAACATGCACGCGTTATCAACATGAGCTGGGTATACGGTATCGACTACCAAGTCTTGAGAGACGTTGTGCGGTCGGCCACTGCCCCCGAGAGCTTGGGCGGCTTCGACTGCGTTCTCGTTGGTGGCGCCGGGAATGCTCCCAACGCCGAGACGCACCTGGACGTGCAGTGGCCAGCCCTTTATGACTCGGTTCTCGCCGTGGGTAGCATGACACAGTCGGTAGATCTTTGGAACCTAAGTGCCTATGGACCATATGTCGGGAGTGTGTCGCTCGTCGCCCCGGTAGGCGAAGGTATTCCCGCCCACTCGCATGACTCCTGCCCTGGACCTCCCATCGCTTGCCCTGACGAAGCCGTTCGTCCCTGCAATTCGCACATCGTCTTATTCAAGGGGACATCCGGTGCTGCGCCGCAAGTGGCAGGAGTGGCTGCGCTGATCCGGGCCCGTTTTCCGGACCTGAATCAGTTTCAAGTCAAGCAGCGGATCCTGCGCTCCGCGGAGTTCTATTGGGAAGACACGACCGAGAATCGGAAGAAGTTCGGGGCGGGTAAGCTTAACGCGTACCGGGCGCTCACGGAGTGGGGGGAGATCAGCGGGGAGGTGACGTGGAGCCCGAGCAAGACGCGCGATGGGAAGTACTACATCTCGGGCGATCTGACGATTCCGGCGGGGGCGAGTCTGACTATCGACCCGGGGACGATCGTGAAGGTCGCGCCGGACAACGAGGCGGGTGGAACGGACACAGACCGCGTCGAGATCGTCGTGGAAGGCGAGTTGAACATTGGAACCTCAGGCGACCCGGTAATCTTCGAGTCGTTCACGGATTCGGATCCGACGAGTGCAGACTGGGTGGGCATCCGGATCGTGGCTGGGAGCGAGACCTCAGGTCTGGACAATCTGATCATTCGCAACGCGCAGGTCGCGATCGAGAACGAGGTCGCGCTAGAGCTGGGAGATGTGAAGCTGGAGGACTGCGAGAGCGCGGTCCTCGGCGCCGATGTGAAGGTCAAGACGGACGGCAAGCTCACGGTCGCCCCCGGAATGGTGTTCTGGGTGGGGCCGGACGAGGACGGGGGTGGGGTCGATCCGGATTGGGTGGAGTTTGTCGTGGACGGCGAGCTGAGCATCTCGCGGGGAACGGGGCCGACGGTCTTCAAGTCATCGGCGGGGACGCCGACGAACAAAGACTGGCTGGGGATTTGGGTCTCAGAGGGCGCGACGGCCACGATGGAGAACGTGGAGATCCGCAATGCGTATCAGGCGATCGGGACACGTTCGACGCTCACGGTTCGGAAGGGCCATATCGAGGACTGCGCGCGCATTGGCCTGAGCATCGGGGGAGACGGGCAGGGGCAGGCGGATTTCACGGTGACTGCGGACACGCTCA
>Ga0224512_10001554_pt1 | contig 21999 bp, 13 predicted proteins | sample SF_May12_sed_USG_4_FD_169103 | JGI IMG/M metagenome (GOLD analysis project Ga0224512, IMG submission 169103) | Sediment microbial communities from San Francisco Bay, California, United States - SF_May12_sed_USGS_13 | ecosystem: Environmental > Aquatic > Marine > Sediment | place: USA... | reverse complement strand
TTCGGGTTCACCTCAACAGCCCTTACGAACATCGCAGCCGCTTCGAGGTAACGCTTGCGCACCAGAAGATGTTTTCCAAGGAGCGTCAGTGCATTGAAGTAGGTCGGATACTTATCGACGGCCTTGATAAGGGTCCTGAATCCTTCGTCCTGTTTCTTATCTGTAAATGACTTTCGGGCCTGTTTATAAAATTCCTGTGCTTCTTTGGGCACCTCCTGGGCGTAGACGACACCAGTCGTCGTATCTGCCAGACCCCCTCTTTTTGATTCGAGATTGAAATCCCTTTGGATAGTATCGTTCCCAAAACCGCCCGTGAGGCTGAACGTGTCGACGACGACTTCTTCAACTGCGTCCTTTAGGTTGTACTTGAAAGGCATCACCTTAATGTAATACCGGCCATCGGCGAGGCCCCCGAACTGGTAGCGGCCAATGCCGTTAGTGCGGGTTCTACCCCGAATCTGACGGTTCTCGTTCTGTAGTTCGACGTCAACGTCAATCAAGGGGTTTCTCCCCTGGTCGAAAACGAATCCCTCGATCGTACTCGCCGATGCGGAGCCGGTGACAAGAACAAGCAACAGCACAATTAAAAGGGGGGAAAATCGGGAAAGACGGCGTGGTGGAATCATTAAAACCTCCTAAGTAATCCGGGAAATGATTCATTTCTGTATTCGAATATTGGCTCATTATAACACTGCATCGCTTAATCTGTAAGGATTTTGTCTTCAACAATATGTGAGAAACAGACGAATCTATCCAGTCAGGAGTCAGGATTCGGGATTCAGGATTCAGGTACGGAGCTCACCGCTAACATTTTGAAACGCAATCCACTCCCACTTCTCGATATTTAGTCTTTAAAGACCGGACTTAATGCTAACAGCTCACAGCTTACGGCTTACCTCACATCGCTCACTGCTCACCGATTATTACTTGAAAACGCTGGCCATAAGGTAGAAACTAACGATATCGCCGATCAGCGCTTTTCTTATGTCCAAAGAACGCATTTACCGTGATCCGGTACATAACATAATACGAATCGAAACCGATACCCCCGACGGTGCGTTGCTTGCCCGCCTTGTTGATACAGCGGAATTTCAGAGATTGCGGAGGATACGGCAGCTCGGTCTCGCACATTTCGCATATCAGGGTGCGGAGCACTCGCGATTTACACATTCGCTGGGTGTCATGCACATTGCCAGCAGACTTCTCAAGAAGCTTGGCCGAAAATACGATATACCCGCCGAGCACCAGCTTGCGGTGCGGGTAGCGGCATTGCTTCACGATATTGGGCATGGCGCGTTTTCTCACGTCCTCGAAACCATACTGAACTTTCATCACGAGGACTTCACTGTCGAGGCTGTTTTGAGCGTCGAAACAGAGGTCGGGCGAATCCTCCGCGAGCATTCACCCGAACTGCCGGAAGACGTTGCCGCAATCATTCGCGGCGATTTCAAACCTATGGCGCTCGCCCAACTTGTTTCCTCCCAGCTTGATGCCGATCGCATGGACTATCTGCTTCGCGATTCCCTTATGACCGGAGCAAAATATGGGATTTACGATCATGAATGGATCATCAAATCGTTGGAAATCGATCAGGCAAGGGATCGCCTATACATCTCTGCAAGGGGTTTGTACGCAGTGGAAGCCTATCTTCAGGCTCGCTATTATATGTTTCGCCAGGTCTATTTTCACCGGACCCTTCGTTCTGCCGAGGTCGTCTTAAACGCCGTCCTCCGGAGAGCGCTCGAGCTTGAAAACAGGGGTGAAAGCGTTTGGCGCGCGGAGGGAACCGCGTTCGAACACATATTGAGCGGTCGAAAGCCCGGTTTGCTAGAGCATTTGGAGATTGACGACACCGATATTCTTTTTCACATCAAGCGGTGGCAGCATTCGGAAGACGCCGTACTCGCCGATCTTTCGCGCCGCTTCTTAAACCGGGTGCTTTTCAAGGTTTTCGATCTGGATATGCCCGAAGCGGCAAGACCGCTTTTTCTTGAGCGCGTCAGAAATGCCGTTCGCAATTCCGGACTGGATCCCGAATATTATTTTGTTGAAGATGTGGCGGATGATCTCGACTACTATTTCTACACCTCGGGGGACGACTCGAAGAATCATATCTACGTCGAAGACGGGTTCTCGAGTCCCACGATACGGGAAATTTCGGAGATCAGTGCGGCCGTGCGCGGTCTCCAAAAAGGATACAAGATCCACAGGGTCTGCTTTCCAAATGAACTGACGGAAGAAATATCCATGCTTTACCATGGCGCCGCGCAGACCGCTTAGTAAATGAAATATCGATTTCGCAAAGCGCTTTGGTACCCTTCGATGCTCATTGCATCGGTGTTGCTTCTGTTTCCGTTCAGTTGTACTGGAAGCGAGATCGCCGTCCTGGCTCCCGAGACGAATACGACCGCAAAACAGTTTCATGAATCTTTCGAAAGCGCCCTGAAAGGCTCGGTGCCGGTCGCCGACAGTGGACTCGGTGAGGCCGTACTAAAGACTCAGAACCCCCATAATCCCTTTAACATGACCATTTTCGAGGCCCGCAATTTGGGCACCGGAATCGGTTGCTCCTATCTCGTGATCCTCAAATCGGATACGATCCGGCGGTCCGCTCCCGGCCGAACGAAATACTTTGAATCATACGCGGCACGGTACGTCGTCGATGCCCGAAACGGACTCTTGATCGACTGGGATATCGCTCGATCCGAGGCGGACGCGCCTGAGGCGGCAATAAGCGGACTCCTGGTGCTTGCACCCGAAGCTGCGCGGGACACTCTCGAGACGATCTCGATCCACCGCGACATGCAAAACAGGATTCCGCCGCCCGATTTTTTTGAGGAGAAAAAGCTCGAAAAAGGCGCCAGGTATCCAATGCCGTACAAGCGTTTAAAACCCCCCTATACCGATTCCGCGAACTTTTATGGTGTAGAGGCTACGGTCGACATCATGGTGGAAATCGATGCATCCGGCCGAGTATTGCGGACGGCTGTAACGCGTTGGGCCGGCTTCGGGCTCGACGGATCGGTGGAAAGAACCGTCCGCGCAATGCAGTGGCGCCCGGCGGACGATAAAAACGGAACCTTCACGATGCGTGTCCTCCTGCGATATAATTTTCGCGATATCAAAGATGGAAGGAAATAGATGCACAACCCCGACCGGATGAAATACATAAGGGCAACGTCAAAATTCATACTATTTTTCGCGGTCACTTTCGGCCTTTACGGCCTTTGGTTTGCCGGCAATGTCATTATCCCCAACAAGCAATACTGGCGCCAAATCGTTTTTCGTTCGTGGTCCCGTTTCTTCGTCTCGCTTTCCGGAATCCGGATCGACATAATTGGCGATCCACCCAAACCGCCATTTTTTCTTGTCTCGAATCACCTCAGCTATACAGATATTCCCCTTCTCCGCGCTATTCTGGAATGTGTATTTGTGGCAAAGGGAGAGATAGCCGGTTGGTTTCTTGGCGGGCGTATGGTCCGGGACATGGCAAATGTCTTTGTTGACAGGAAAAACCGCCGCGACATCCCACGAGCCGGTGCCGATATCATCAGGAGATTAGAAGACGGCGAGGGAGTTGTCGTGTTTCCGGAAGGCACCAGCTCAAAAGGAGAGGGAATACTCCCGTTTAACTCATCTTTCTTCGAATTCGCAGCAAAGTCTGACTTGCCGGTTCATTACGCTTCGATTTCGTATCGGATTGACGATCCGGGCCTCAACGCCAGCGATTACATATGCTGGTGGGACGACACGACATTCATCAGCCACCTTTTTAGATTCTTCCAGTTAAAGCGTTCCACGGCAGTAGTAACGTTTGGCCGCGAAGCGGTCGTCGAGGACGACCGGAAAAAGATCGCACAGGAGCTCTGGAAACGCGTGCAAAGTAAATTCGTGCCGATAATTTAGGCATGAAACCATTTACCGGGTTCGTCGTATAATTTCTGTCTCAAAGATTATCAAGGAGTGTTTAATGCGAAGTTTCTATTTCCGTACCTTTGCCGCTATGGCGGTGCTTTTTTCGTTGAGCCTGACCACCATCGCCCAGACCAAGGGCTTCGATACAAGCAGGATGGACAAATCCGCGCGGGCGTGCGATGACTTTTTTCAATATTCAAACGGAAAATGGGTTGAAAGCGCTGAGATCCCCGCATCCGAGTCGCGTTGGGGAAGCTTTAATATTCTGGCCGAAAACAATCGTAAGATACTAAAAGAGGCGCTCGAATCCGCATCCGAAACGGGAGGGGAGTCAGGCTCTAGTATGCAATTGATTGGTGACTTCTACTACGCCTGTATGAACGAATCGGCGATCGAGAAAGCGGGATACGACCCCGTCAAACCAATCCTCAAAAAGATCGACGGAATCCGTAACCGGGATGACCTCCAAGCGGTCATCGCAGAGATGCACAACTTGGGTATTCCCGCGGTATTTGGCTTCGGCGGCGGAACCGACCTGAAAGACAGCGGAATGACGATCGCCAATGCCGGTCAGGGCGGCCTAAGCATGCCGAACCGCGACTACTACGTCGACGGGGATCCTAAATTTCAGAAAACCCGCGAGAAATTCAGGGAATATGTCGCGGATATTTTCAAACTTGTCGGTGAGGACCAACAGGACGCCAGGGACAGTGCCTTTACGATCACGCGCATCCAGAACCGCCTCGCCTACGCCTCCCTGAGAAGGGTCGAGCTCAGGAATCCGGACAACCGTTACGAGAAGGTCACGATGCAGGAAGCAGCCGAGATTACCCCAAATTTTTCATGGGAAAACTACATGAAGAACCGCGGGATTACCGGGGTCGAGTCATTCAACATCGGACAGCCGGAATTCTTCAAAGAAGTAGATAAGCTCTTTGCTTCAACATCCATTTCCGAATGGAGAACCTACCTCCGCTGGATGGCGCTGAATTCGGCCGCGCCGCTCCTTTCGTCTGATTTCTCGGATGCGAATTTTGATTTTTACTCCAGGCATTTGCGGGGAACAAAGGAGCAGCAGCCGCGCTGGCGAAGGTGTGTCGCCTTTACAGACGGCGCTATCGGCGAGGCACTCGGCCAGGAATACGTCAAGAAGGCATTTAAGCCCGAGGCAAAAGCGAGAATGAACGAACTGATTGACAACCTGTTTGTCGCCTTCCGTTCGCGTCTCGATTCGCTCGAATGGATGAGCGATGAAACAAAAGTCCAGGCGCTTGCCAAATTGGCGACGTTTAAACGCAAGATCGGGTACCCGGACAAGCTCCGCGGCTATGAGGGTCTCAAGATCGACCGTGCTTCTCACGCCGGAAACATGCTTCGAGCCGAACAGCTGCAAATCCAAAGGAATCTGGATGATATCGGAAAACCCCCTGATCGCACGCGCTGGGGCATGACGCCGCCGACTGTCAATGCCTATTACAACCCTCTGCTCAACGAGATCGTCTTTCCGGCCGGGATCCTTCAACCGCCCTTCTTTAACGACGAAGCCGACGATGCGATAAACTACGGGGCTATCGGCGGAGTTATTGGCCACGAGATCACCCACGGTTTTGATGATCAGGGCAGCCGGTTCGACGCCGACGGCAATTTCAAGAGCTGGTGGACCGAGAGCGATCTGAAGGAGTTTCGGACAAGAGCAAGCTGCGTCTCGAACCAGTTCAGTTCCTATGAAGTACAACCCGGGCTGTTTATGGACGGCAAGCTTACGTTGGGTGAAAACATCGCGGACCTGGGTGGCCTTACGGTAGCCTATGATGCGTTTATGAAATCGCTCGAAGGCAGACCCAGACCTGAAGCAGTTGACGGTTTTACGCCGGAGCAGCGTTTCTTCCTCGGTTGGGCACAGGTTTGGGCGGTTAAGGCAACGCAGGAATTCGAGCGACTTCAGGTCTCGACCGATCCCCACGCTATCGCAAGATGGCGTGTAAACGGCCCGGTGTCGAACATGCCCCAATTCGCGAAGGCCTTTGGATGCAAGGAAAGGCAGCCGATGATCCGGCCGAATGCTTGTTTGATCTGGTAATCGGACTGCCAGTCATTTTGTTTATCGACACCGGTCTCGCCGGTGTCTTTTTTTGTCGGCAGCCTATTCCGCGTGCCCGAGTTCCCTTCGGGGAAATCAACGCGAAACCCGATCACAAGATTGGTCTCGCTTGCCAACCGACATCCTTTGAAACCGATTGGAACGGTTCTTGCGGGTCTGGTGTTAGAAGCTGTTCTTCGATGGCCCAAGTTGGCTGACACGTTGGAGTCAATTAGTCGAACGCGCGACTCTTGAATCGCGCTTAACACGTTACGAACAGTCTATTTAGTGGCCCAGCTGAAGAGCACGAAGATAGGAATCCAGGAGGGTCATAGAAATGAAAGTGGGTATTTTCACAATTTTGTTCGTGTTATTTTCCGCAGTTGGCGTCGGTGCCGTTACGATCAATGAGACGCTTGACACTACTGCACCCGCGGCCAACCCCGCATACCGAGCCGATACGGGAGCTCAAACGGGCCGTCTAACACGTGATGCGGTGCCCAGTGCGTGCGGTTCGCTCAAGACCAATCCGGGCCTGTTCGCGACAACGGGCGCAAGACAATACGATGATTACCGGTTCATCGCACTTTCAAACGGATGCGTTACGGTTACCCTGAACAACGCGGGTAACAATATTCTGTTTGGGGCCGCATACAATCAGAACGGACTCAACACGGCCGACCCGTCTCTCAACTATTTGGCGGATATGGGTGCCAGCCCCACGACGTCAACACCATCGAGGTCATTTTCGTTTGATGTTTTTGCCGGACAGGCATTCCATGTCGTGATTCACGAGGTCGACCCGGGCGGTGCTCCCGGTCAGACCTATACACTTGATGTCGGCGGCGTCAAGATCGACCCCGACTTTACCGTCACCGAGGTGCTCGACACAACTACGGCGCAACTCAATCCGGCCTATGCCAGAGCGACAGGAAACCAGACCGGCCGACTCAACCGTTTCTCACCGGCGAGTGATTGCACTGGACTCAAACCCAATCCTGGTTTGTTTTCGCCTACCGGCGCCCGGCGGGCCGATCTTTACGTTTTCACACCAGCTTCTTCCGGATGTGCGAGAGTCACCCTTAGTCATACCGGGGCCGATCAGGCGCAGATCGTCGTGTACGATCAGAACGGCTTTGTTCCCAGTAATCCGTCGACGAATTATCTGGCTGATCCGGGGCAAAGCGCACTCAACAGTTCTGTCACGTTTTCGTTTGTGATCACACGCGGCGTCCCGTTCTTCATCGTCGTCAGCGAAGTCACTCCGGGAGCAGGCATCGGTGATACCTATACATTGAACATCAGCGACGTCAAACTTGTCCCGACGGTGAAATTTATTTCCAAACTGGATACCACCCCCCCGTCGGCTAGCCCGGACTTCGTCGCTTCGATCGGTGCGCAAACGGGGAGGATTAACCGTTTTCCACCTGTAGCAGACTGTAACGCCCCGAAACCGTTTCCGGGACTTTTCACAGCGGCTGGTGCGAGACAATACGACGAATATACTTTTGTACCGACCAGTTCTGGATGCGTCGAAGTTACCCTTCGTACGTTCACGCCTGGATTTGATCTATATGCGGTTGCCTACAACCAGCCCGGCTTCGTGCCGTCCAATCCGGGAACAAATTATCTGGCCGATCACGGTAATAGTCCTAACAATACGACTCCGAGAACGTTCTCATTCAATGTAGTATCAGGTGTGCCGTTCTCGATTGTTGTTCACGAGGTAAACCCCGGAATGGGCATCGGGCTGGAATACAGTCTCGAGGTTCGGGGTATCGCGTTGAATGTAACGAATCGTGCTTTGCCATTTAATCTGGACGGCGACGCCCGCACGGATGCCGGTATTTTCCGGCCTGGTCCGGGCGAGTGGTGGTATCTGCGTTCGATCGACGGTACGGCCCCTGCTTTCCAGTTCGGTGCAAGCACAGACATCATTGCTCCGGCGGACTTCACTGGGGACGGGTTGGTCGATATCGCATTCTTCAGGCCTTCCACGGGATTCTGGTACATTCTCAGAAGTGAGGACCAATCATTCTACGCCTTCCCGTTCGGAGCAAGCGGCGATATCCCGTTTGCCGCGGATTACGACGGTGACGGCATGGCGGACGCCACCGTCTTCAGGCCCTCCAGCGCCCAATGGTTCTTTAACAACTCCAGTGGAGGTGTCACCATCAGGCAGTTCGGCTTGAATGGTGATGTTCCGTTGCCGCACGACTTCGACGGCGACAATAGGGCCGACCTGGCTATTTTCAGGCCAAGCCTCGGCGAGTGGTACTACGAACGCAGCTCGGACGGACAGGTGCTGGGTTTCCAATTCGGCGCTACCGGTGATCGTGCAGTTCCGGCCGATTATTCCGGTGACGGCAGGGCGGATATCGCCTTCTTCAGGCCTTCCACGGGATTCTGGTACATACTGCGAAGTGAGGATGGCACATTCTATGCTTTCCCATTCGGGGCGAGCGGGGACGACCCGGTCCCGGGCGACTACGACGGCGACGGATTGGCGGACCCTGCCATGTTCAGGCCTTCGAACGGGACATGGTACCTGCTGCAGTCGACCAATGCTTTTACCGCAGTCCAGTTTGGTCAGCCAGGCGATATTGCGCTACCAAAAGCGTATATACCTTAGTTGAACATCCCTCCGGGAGATTCGGTCAGGACCCGCTAAGCGGATCTCCCGGTGCGGGCTTCGCGGAAGCCGAAGCAAGGTGGAAAACCAGCTTCGATCAGCGCGGTTTAAGACAAAAAAAGACCGGCCGAGTTTCGGCCGGTCCTTTCAATTTTGAATATCAGAAAAGACTATTCCTTCTTCGCAGCTTCAGCTTTCTTTGCTGTCGCTTTCGCCTCTTTACCGTTATCTGTTGCAACGAGAGGGATCTCGCCTTTTACGTCGCCGCCGCGGATCGAGAACTCGTCCATATCCTGCGGCGGTCTGAGGTTGATAGTCGGATCATCGTCAACCTTGATGTTGCGGTAGTACTTCATACCCGTACCGGCCGGGATCAAGCGACCCATGATCACATTCTCTTTCAAACCTCTCAGGTAATCGATCCTTCCCGAAATCGCCGCCTCGGTAAGTACCCGCGTTGTTTCCTGGAAACTCGCGGCCGAGATAAACGAATCGGTCGAAAGCGAGGCCTTTGTGATACCGAGAAGAAGCGGCTCCGCACTCGCAGACTGGCCCTTCTCATCGAGCACCCTTCGGTTCTCATCCTCGTATCGGAATCGGTCAACCTGTTCCTCGAGCAGAAACTCGGTGTCTCCGACGTCCTTGATCTTAACCCAACGCAGCATCTGCCGGACTATTACCTCGATATGCTTGTCGTTGATGTTAACACCCTGCAGCCGGTAGACTTCCTGAATCTCGTTGACGAGGTATTCCTGCAACGCGTCCATACCGAGAACCCGTAGAATATCGTGCGGGTTCAGGGGTCCGTCCATCAGCGGCTCGCCGGCCTTGACCCGGTCGCCTTCCTGAACACTGATGTGTGTTCCGCGCGGAATGTCGTAGCCGTGCTCGTCACCGTCCTCGGATACGATGAGGATCTTGCGTTTACCCTTCGTAATCGGACCGAAACTCACAGTTCCATCGATCTCACTCATGACAGCAGTCTCGGAAGGCCGCCGTGCCTCGAACAACTCTACGACCCGCGGCAAACCGCCGACGATATCCTTGTTCTTCGTTGTCTCACGAGGGATCTTCGCGATGACATCGCCGACTTTCACGTCGGCGCCGTCTTCGACCATAAGATTCGCGCGGATCGGCATTTGATAGGTTTTCAGTACCTTGTTACCGCTGCGGATTTCCAAACGCGGCTGATTCTTTTCATCCGAGTCTTTAACCACAAGCCGTTTCTGGCCGCTGACCTTGTCAATATCCTCTTCGACAGTCTTACCTTCGGTAAGGTCCTGGTACTTGATCTTGCCCGAAGCTTCGGTAAGGATTGCGTAGGTAAAGGGGTCCCAGGTTGCGAGAATGTCATCTTCCTTAACCTTCTGACCGTCCTTGACATGAATCTGCGCCCCGTAAACGATCGCGTACCGGGCGACCTCGCGCCCGCGGTCATCCATAAGCGCCAACTCGCCGTTTTGCCGTTTGATGTTGACGTTTTCCTTCTTTCTGTTTTGGATTACGGTCAGATCATGAAATTGAACGGTGCCATCCATTGCAGCAGCGTGTTTTGTCTCCTGTTCCAACCGTGCCGTACCGCCGACGTGGAATGTTCTCATCGTCAGCTGTGTTCCCGGTTCACCGATCGATTGAGCGGCAATGACACCGACCGCCTCGCCGATTTCGACGCTTCTTCCCATCGCCAGATTCCGGCCATAGCACTTGACGCAGATTCCGCGCCGAGATTCACAGGAGAGCGGAGACCGGATCTTAACCTGTAAAAGGCCGGACATTTGAACCTGGTTCGCCAGATCTTCATCGAGCTCCTGGTTGGCCTTTACGATCACTGTCCCTTCAACCGGGTCGACGATGTCATCGAGAGCCGTACAACCGACAATCCGGTCACGCAGCGATTCAACCTCTTCGCCGTTGCGAACGATCGCCTTCGACCAGATGCCCTTCAGTGTCCCGCAATCGACCTCTGACACGATCACGTCTTGTGCAACGTCCACGAGGCGCCTCGTAAGATATCCCGAGTCCGCCGTTTTAAGAGCCGTGTCCGCCAGTCCTTTCCGTGCTCCGTGCGTTGAAATAAAATACTGCAGAACGTTTAGGCCCTCGCGGAAATTCGCCGTAATAGGCGTTTCGATGATCTCGCCGGAAGGTTTCGCCATCAACCCGCGCATACCCGCAAGCTGCCGGATCTGAGCTTCCGAACCACGCGCGCCGGAGTCGGCCATCACGAGTATCGGGTTTAGCTCGTTACGTTCTTTCTCGCGGACGTCCATCGCCTTGAACATCTCTTTCGCAACGCGGTCCGTCACTTCGGACCAGATCGCTGTTACTTTATTCGAACGTTCCAGATCGGTCATCGTCGCATCTTCGTATTGCTGCTGAAGCTTATCGACCTCCAAACGGGCATCCTCGATTATCTTCGCCTTGCTTCGCGGGGTAACCATGTCGTCGATGCCGATCGAGATGCCGGCCTTCGTCGCATAGAGGAAGCCAAGCGATTTCAGATCGTCGAGCAGCGCCACGGTTTGTTCATGACCAAGACGCAAATGGCTGAAATTAACCAACGACTGAAGTCCCTTTTTCTTAAGGGTACCGTTTACAAACGGCAGTCCATCACGCGTCAAACGGTCGTTAAAAACGACGCGACCCACCGTTGTTTCAATGGTTTGGACGACATCCTTTTGAATCCGGCCCCGCATGATGTCCTGCTGATTGTGTTCTTTTCGAAGATCGATAAGATCGCCCTCCCAGCGGAGTTTGATCTTCGCCTGGGTATCAACGACCTTCGCGTCGAGCGCGAGAAGCACCTCTTCCATCGAGCCAAAGATCTTGTTTTCACCGTTCAAACCATCGCGATCGAGAGTCAAATAATAACAACCGAGCACGATGTCCTGGGACGGTACCGCGATAGGCTGTCCGCTCGCGGGGCTGAGCAGGTTATTCGAAGCGAGCATCAGCATCGAGGCTTCTATCTGCGCTTCGGCCGAAAGCGGGATATGCACCGCCATTTGGTCGCCGTCGAAATCGGCGTTGAAAGCGGTGCAAACGAGCGGGTGGATCTTGATCGCCTTTCCTTCAACGAGCACGGGCTCAAATGCCTGAATTCCCAGTCGGTGAAGCGTCGGCGCACGGTTCAAAAGCACGGGATGGTCGCGAATTACTTCTTCGAGAATATCCCACACGACCGGTTCCTGGCGTTCAACCATCTCACGCGCCTGTTTGATTGTGGCCGCGTGAAGGTCCTTCTCCAATTTGTTGTAAATGAAAGGCTTAAACAGCTCGAGAGCCATCTTTTTGGGAAGGCCGCACTGGTGCAGTTTCAGTTCCGGGCCAACCACGATAACCGAACGGCCCGAGTAATCCACACGCTTACCAAGCAGATTCTGGCGGAAACGTCCCTGCTTACCTTTTAATGTTCCGGACAGTGACTTTAACGGCCTGTTGTTGGCCCCGCGTAGAACACGCCCGCGGCGGCCGTTGTCGAACAACGCGTCAACCGCCTCCTGCAGCATTCGTTTTTCATTTCGAACGATGACTTCGGGTGCGCGCAGTTCCATCAGCTTCTTGAGCCGGTTGTTTCTGTTGATCACCCGTCGATAGAGATCGTTGAGATCCGATGTTGCAAACCGTCCCCCGTCGAGCGGCACAAGCGGGCGCAACTCAGGCGGAATAACCGGAATGATGTCCAGAATCATCCACTCGGGTTTGTTTCCCGAACGCAAGAACGAATTCGCAACCTTCAGTCTCTTTGAAAACTTCAGCTTCTTTTGCTGAGAGGTTTCCGTTTTCATACTGATTCGAAGCTCGTCGACGAGTTCGGGTATATCGATCTGCATCAATAGTTCCTTGATCGCCTCTGCTCCCATCTTCGCCACAAACTGGTGCGGGAATTCCTGCATCAACTCGCGGTAACGCTCGTCGGTCAGGAGGTCCTTCTCTTTTAGATCCGGCACATCACCCGGATCGATAACGATATAGAGCTCAAAATAGAGAATCTTCTCAAGGTCGCGCAAAGTAATGTCAAGCAGGTGACCAATCCGCGACGGAAGGCCCTTGAAAAACCAAACATGCGAACAAGGACTCGCCAGGTCGATGTGTCCGAGTCTTTCCCGTCTGACTTTCGATTGCGTTACTTCGACACCACACTTGTCGCAAACGACCCCGCGGTGCTTCATCCTCTTATATTTACCGCACAGACACTCCCAGTCCGAGACCGGGCCAAAGATGCGCGCGCAAAACAGTCCATCGCGCTCAGGCTTGAATGTCCTGTAGTTGATGGTCTCCGGTTTTGTTACTTCGCCATGAGACCAGGAACGGATTTTTTCCGGGGAAGCGAGTGAAATTCGAATTGCTTCAAAGTTCGGGCTCAACTGCGTCTTTTCGTTACTAAATCGAAACATCTATTTCTCCAATTATGAGCCGGGAAACGCGGCATTTGCCCGTTTCCCAAATATCCACCTACCACAACTAACCGACGACGAGCTCTTCGACACCGGCTTTGACCGCGTCTTCATCCACGTCGTCTTCGGTGATCAATTCAACATCGAGACAGAGCGATTGAAGTTCCCTGACGAGCACGTTAAACGACTCGGGAATACCAGGCCGGAAATCGGCCGCGCCCTTCACGATCGCCTCGTAAATCTTCGAACGCCCGGCGACATCATCGGATTTACAGGTGAGGAGTTCCTGGAGAATATGCGCGGCACCGTATGCCTCGAGTGCCCATACTTCCATTTCCCCGAATCGCTGTCCGCCGAATTGCGCTTTTCCGCCCAGAGGCTGCTGCGTGATCAACGAGTAGGGACCGATCGATCTCGCGTGAATCTTGTCATCAACGAGGTGCGACAGTTTCAGCATGTAGATGTAACCAACAGTCACCTTCTGCTCGAACTGTTCTCCGGTAAGTCCGTCATAGAGACGGGTCTTTCCGGAAGGACCAACCGAGGGCGGGAGGCCGAGTTCGTCGTAACGGTTGTTGGCCTGTTTGATATATCCCTTGATTTCTTCCTCGCTCGCACCATCGAATACCGGAGTTGCAAAATGCAGTCCAAGCACCCGTCCGGCCCAGCCGAGATGAGTTTCGAGTATTTGCCCGACGTTCATACGAGAGGGCACGCCAAGCGGGTTGAGAACGATATCAACCGGGGTTCCGTCGGGAAGATAAGGCATATCCTCCTCGGGAAGAATCCTCGCGATCACGCCCTTGTTACCGTGGCGGCCGGCCATCTTGTCCCCGACCGAGAGCTTACGCTTCATTGCGACAAAGACCTTGACCATCTTAATTACGCCCGGCGGCAGTTCGTCACCCTGTTTGATCTTTGCGATTTTCTCTTCGTAAATATCACTCAGAATACTTATCTGTCGTTCCGTACGCTGGAAGTAGTCGTCAATTTCCGACTTGATATCGACAGTACCTGCCGAAACCGCCGCTTTCTTGAGAACGTTTATCGAAATGCCTTCAAGAACGCTCCGTTTCAGGGTAGTCCCCTTCTTTAAAAGCACTTCCCGGCCTTCGGTCAGGTTTTTCGTCAACTTACGACCTTCGAACAATTCGTTGATCCTTTGATCTCTTTGTTCGGTAAGAATCCGGATCTCGTCTTCGAGGTCGCGTCTCAAGGCGTCTTCCTCAAGCGCTTCGATATCCAGGGAACGCTCATCCTTGTCCTGACCCTTGCGGGTGAAAACCTGGACATCGACCACCGTTCCATCGATTCCCGGAGGCGCCGTCAGGCTCGCATCCTTAACATCTCCGGCCTTTTCCCCAAAGATCGCGCGCAGGAGTTTTTCCTCGGCGGTCAGCTGGGTTTCCCCTTTCGGCGTTACTTTGCCAACGAGGATCGAACCGGGTTTTACATGTGCACCGATGCGGATGATTCCCGACTCATCAAGATCGCGAAGCATGTTCTCACCGATATTCGGAATATCCCTCGTAATTTCCTCGGGTCCGAGTTTCGTATCCCGCGCTTCAACTTCGAGTTCTTCGATGTGAATCGAGGTGTAATAGTCTTCCTTGACCAATCGTTCGGAGACCAGGATCGCGTCTTCGAAGTTGTAACCGCGCCATGGCATGAACGCGACGAGGACATTTCTGCCAAGTGCAAGTTCGCCCTTGTCCGTACACGGGCCGTCGGCGATAACCTGCCCCTTCGTAACCGCTTCACCGACGCCCACGATCGGACGCTGGTTGATACAGGTGTTCTGGTTTGAACGCTTGAATTTTACCAGCGAGTAAATGTCCGCTGTGACCTCCCGGGAGATCAGCCCGCCGACCTGGTGGTCCGCTTTGACGATGATTCGTTCGCTGTCCACATAATCAACGACACCGTTCCGTTTAGCGACGACAACGGCGCCGGAATCGCGGGCTGCGATTCGCTCCATTCCGGTGCCGACATACGGCGCTTCAGCCCTAAGCAGGGGTACCGACTGGCGCTGCATGTTGGATCCCATGAGAGCGCGGTTTGCGTCGTCGTTCTCGAGAAAAGGAACCAAAGAAGCGGCAACCGATACGAGCTGTTTCGGCGAAACATCCATATACTGGATCTCATCGCGAGACGCAGTGATAAACTCTCCGGCGAGGCGTGCCGCATTTCTCTCGTTGACGAGATTTCCCTTTTCGTCCAGCATGATGTTTGCCTGGCCGATCATATATTTGTCTTCGTCCCATGCCGTCAGATAAAACGGAAAAGGTTCGAATTCGGCCTCTCGTTTCTTGCCGGTCATTTTCTTATTGGCCTTCACGACGTCGTCCATCGGTACATGGGTATTGGGTTGAATACCGGTGTCGCCGCCATTGAGAACCTTCACGTACTCGATCACTCGGCCGTCTTCGACCTTTCGGTAAGGCGACTCGATGAACCCGAATTCATTGATCCTCGCAAAGCAGGAAAGCGACGAGATCAGTCCGATGTTAGGTCCTTCCGGCGTTTCAATGGGACAGATTCGACCGTAGTGGGTCGGGTGGACGTCGCGGACCTCAAATCCCGCGCGCTCCCTCGAAAGACCGCCCGGCCCAAGCGCCGACAAACGACGTTTGTGTGTGATCTCTGAAAGCGGGTTGGTTTGGTCCATGAACTGCGACAACTGGGAAGAACCGAAAAACTCACGTACAGCTGCGGTCACGGGCTTGGCGTTGACCAGGTCCCGAGGCATTGTCGTGAACATGTCCTGCTGAATGGACATCTTCTCCTTGATCGCGCGTTCCATCCTTTCAAGTCCGATGCGAAACTGGTTTTCAAGCAATTCGCCGACGGCCCTTACGCGCCGGTTTCCAAGGTGATCGATATCATCCTGGAAGTATTCCCCGGGCTGCCTCTTCATTCGGAAGAGATAGTCAACGACTTCCAGAAAATCACCGGCTTCAAGCAGTTGATTTTCGATATTATCCAGTTCGGGGCGTCCCATCTTGATGTTGAATTTGAGCCGTCCAACACGTGACAGGTCGAACCTGCGCTTGTCAAAAAACATTCCTTCAACAAGCCGATATGCGGTCGGCACGGTCGGTGGATCGCCGGGGCGCATTTTCCGATAGATCTCAAGAAGCGCGTCAACCGGTTTGCTAATCGCATCTTTTACAAGCGTTTGCGAAAGCACCGACCCGATCTTGTCGCGATCGGGGAAAAATACCTTGAACTTCGCAACACCCTGTTCGATCAATTCCTGTAAGAGCGCTGAAGTTATTTCGGTATTGGATTCGACTATTACCTCGCCGCTTTCGGTGTTGACAATGTCTTCAACCGCAAACGCGCCAGCCATCTCGGCCTGGCTGATCCCGATTTCTTTGATCCCGACAGCACGGATTTCCCGCACTCCCAGTTTGGAGATCTTTCTGCCGGCCTTTACCAGGACATCCTTCTTGTTTTTGACTGCCTTCTCGACTCTCATCCCGACAAGATTCGTATCGCCCTCTTTCTCGACAGCGATACTGAGGGCACCCTTTTTGATGTGCACCTCATCGGTTGTATAGAATTCTTCTAGTAGGTCCGCATTAGAATACTCGGCGTTTTTGACGACCTCTTCGAGGATAGCGTCCGATGCCGTTGACATATCGATCTGCGGCCGCAGCCAAAGGCCGAGCGCACGGAGGAATATCGTCGCCAGGAGTTTTCGTTTACCCAGACGCGAGTGCAAAATGTTCTTCTGGTCGTATTCGAATTCGATCCACGAACCGCGGTACGGGATTATCTTCGTACTGAAAGCTTCCTTGTCTTGTTTGAAAAATACGCCTGGACTCCTGTGAAGCTGGGACACGATGACCCTTTCCGTACCATTGATGATGAATGTACCGTTGTCGGTCATCAGCGGAATTTCGCCAAAAAAGACCTCTTCTTCCTTAATGTCACGTATCGTCGACACTCCCGTATCTGCGTCTTTGTCGAAGACGGTAAGGCGGATCTTCACCTTGAGCGGAACGCTGTACGAAACGCCTCGCTCCTGGCACTCCTGTTGATCATGCTTGTGCTTTAGCCCCACCGGCTCACCGCAGTTCGGGCACAAATTCGGCCGGACCGTGTTAAACGTATGACAATTTGTGCAGAGCACTTCGGACGCACCAAAAGGATCGATTCGAATCTTGGCCGAGCAGTCCTTACAATTTGCACGCAAGTGCTCAAGCCCCTCGAGGTTTCCGCACTTGCACTGCCAATTTCCAATCTGGTATTCGACGAATTCGAGGGTCGCTGTTTCGCGAAAATCCGAAACCGGGAATATCGTTTGGAAAACGGCCTGCAGACCGACCGAGCGGCGTTCCTCCGGAATCAAATCCATTTGAAGAAAACGCTCGTATGACTCACGCTGCACTTCGATCAAATTCGGAATTTTCGCCGATGTGACGATTTTCGAAAAATCGACCCGTTCCGGCGCTTTACTTGTTCGTCTGCCTAATCCGTCTGAGCTGCTTTGAAGAGGGTTATTAATCATAGTATTACGAGATCTGATCGAAAGTTTTTGTTGCTTTAATCGCCGCGACTTGGTACGATTCGGCAATTGTATCCTTTCCGGCTTTTAAAGACGGCAAATGCGGTCAGGGTACAGTTCGCCCCAACCGCTTTCGGAAAGCAGTTACTTCCGATGGTAAAAAATTTTAGAGAGTGTCATTAAAAGGACAACCCCAACCAGATCAGGGACTTAGCCCCGTCCTGCCAAAAACCCACATTCAATGGATTCGTCTCAAGATTCCTATTGCGGCAAATGTGGCACCAGCAATTACCAGACACTTGCCGCAAATATTATCAACTAACCTACTTTAGTTCAACCGTCGCCCCGGCGTCGGTGAGTTTCGTCTTGATTTCTTCAGCTTCGTCTTTCGAAACTCCTTCCTTGATCACTTTCGGAGCCGCTTCCACGAGTTCTTTCGCTTCTTTGAGGCCCAATCCGCCGACGACTTCGCGTACTGCCTTGATAACATTGATCTTACTGCTACCGGCAGTGGTAAGTTCGACGTCAAAGGTATCCTTTTCTTCAGCCGCCGCTCCGCCGCCATCCGCCGCTGCAGGAGCCGCAGCCATCATCGGTGCGGCAGCCGCGGCCGATACTCCAAAGGCCTCTTCAATTTCTTTCACGAGATCCGCGACTTCCAACAAGGGCTTTTCTTTAAGTGCCTCTACTATCTTACTGTTTTCCATTTTGGTAATTATCCTCCTAACCAGGGTTCAAGTTTAAGCCGCATGAACCCAACGGAATACCCGTTTGCTCGCTGCATCACGAACTCCCCGATATCCGAGCCGCAAAAGCGACCTGACAATCGCTCCGCTCGTTTTACCTTGAGTACGGCTGTTAATAAAACTACTTTGATTCGACACCCGAAGGCTCGCCGCCTTCATCCTTCGAATCAGATTCTTTATTCGCCGGCGCTTCGTCCGCGCCCGATTCTTCCTTCGGCTCTTCCTTCGTTTCCGCCGGAGCCGAATCGACGCCTTCAGCGTCAGCTTTCGGTTCTTCTTTAGGTTCCTCTTTAGGTTCCTCTGTTTCGACGGTCTCGGCCTTATCTGCTGCCTTTGATTCGTCTGCCGCCTCCGCTTTTGGCGTAGCCTCCGGCTGGTCGACTTCCCGCTCGCTAACTTGTTTCACAACCGACGCAAGATCGCGCGGGATCGCACTTAGCACGGTCGCAAGCCGCTGGGCCGGCGCATTGAGGAGATAAAGCAGCTTCCCGATGAGTTCTTCTTTTGAAGGAAGACTCGCAATGCTGGAAACCTCGTCAAACGTCACGACCCGGCCTTCGACAATACCTGTTTTGAACTCAAATATGTCTTTATTCTCTTTGACGTATTTCGAGATCACTTTTGAAAGGTCGACCGGTTCGCCGTCCGTCCATGCTACCGATGTAACGCCCTGAAAATATTCGGTCGCGTCTTCAAACGAAGTTCCCTTCACGGCAAGCCTTGCAAGGGTATTTTTGACGACACCATATCGCGCGCCCGTTTCCCGCAGTTCGTGCCGGAATTGCTGATCCTTTTCGACCGTCAGTTTCGTAAAACTGAGAATCATTGCCGAACTCGAGTTTTTAAACTGCTCGCTGAGGGCTTCCAGATCTTCTTTCTTCTTAGCTCTTGTTTTCATTTCTTGTGCACCTCACTGCCTACGACAGACTCATTTCGTCGAGCAATATACCCGGGCTCATTGTTGCCGCGAGATTGACCTTCTTCACATACCGCCCTTTGGCAGCGGCCGGTTTTGCTTTCATTACCGCGTTGATCAAAGACCTGACATTTGCTTCCAGCTTGTCGCCTTCAAACGACACCTTTCCAATCGGGGTATGAATCACGCCGGTCTTGTCGACCCTGTATTCGACTTTTCCGGCCTTGGTTTCTTCAACGGCTTTGGCGACATCCATCGTCACGGTACCGGTTTTCGGGTTCGGCATAAGCCCCCGGGGGCCAAGCACTCGACCGAGTTGCCCTACGAGACGCATCATGTCGGGCGTCGTGATAAGCGCGTCGAATTCAAGCCACCCGCCTTTAATCTTGTCGACCAGTTCTTCACCGCCGGCAATATCGGCACCGGCTTCTTCGGCCTCTTTGAGCTTGTCGCCCTGTGCGATTACGGCCACTCTTTTGGACTTACCAAGTCCATGCGGAAGAACAATCGTTCCGCGTACCAGCTGATCGGCCTGCCTTGGGTCAACCCCCAACCACATCGTCAATTCGACGGTTTCGTCGAATTTCGCAAATGCAATTTCCTTTAACAAAGCTATCGCGTCTTTTAGCGCGTATCTCTTTTCCGGCTCGATTTTTTCAAAAGCCGCACGATATTTTTTTCCTGCTTTTCCCATCGTTTCCTCCAAGGTTCAAACGAGGAATGATCCTCTCCCTGTATTCGGATAACTAGTTTTCCACAACGAGTCCCATGCTCTTTGCGGTTCCTTCGATCGTACGCATTGCCGACTCGACACTGTTCGTGTTCAGGTCGGGCATCTTGATCTTCGCGATTTCCTCGATCTTCGCCCTTGTGATCGTGCCGACCTTCTCACGATTCGGTTCGCCCGAACCTTTCGGGATTCCCGAGGCCTTCCGAAGCAAATCAGCCGCCGGGGCGGTCTTTGTTTCAAATGTAAATGACCGGTCCGCGTAGACGGTTATAACAACCGGGACCTTCAAATCCGGATCGCCGTCCTGTGTCTTCGCGTTAAACGCCTTACAAAACTCCATGATATTGACACCGTGCTGACCGAGAGCCGGCCCGATCGGCGGCGCGGGGTTTGCTTTACCGGCGGGTATCTGGAGTTTTATGTATCCTTCAATCTTCTTTGCCATAATTCTTGATTAACGATCCCGCTCTACCCGCGGAAATGTCCTCTTTTTATGAACTTCTGGTTCGACTTCGAGCCGTCCCAAAAGTGATCGCCCCTTCAGGGCTTAAATCGTCGTGGCGCATCCTCCAACCGGATGCTGCGCCTTCGGCTTGCAGCCGGCCAGGCTCCGTCCGCGCTTTCTGCGCTTGGGAAGCCCCTTTTGAATCACCTGTAACTTGTCTCCTGTTACAATCTCACTCTTCTTCCGCGAAGGTGACCTTTTCAACATCGAGGAAATTGAGCTCGACGGGTGTCGACCGCCCGAAGATCGTAACCGTAACCTTAAGCGTTGTTTTCTCCTCGTTTACTTCCTCGACCTTACCCGTAAAGCTCGCAAACGGACCGGATTTGATCCTGACGACTTCACCAACCTGATAAGAGAACTTGGGTTTCGGTTTCTCGGCCGCAACTTCAACGTTGTGTACGATCTGGTCGACTTCTTCCTGCGTCAAAGGCGTCGGACTCTTGCCGCCCAAAAACCCCGTCACTTTCGGAGTCGATTTGATCGCGTGAAATACGTTGTCGGGAATCTTTCCGTTTTCCAAACACTCGATCTCGACAAGCACATACCCCGGGTAAAACATCCGCGTCGATTCGATTCGCTTGTTGCCTCTCATCTCCACGACGGTTTCCTTGGGCAGTAGAACTTCAGTGATCTGCCCGCTGAGTTCCATGTCGCGAATACGGGCATTTAGGCTCTCAACAACTTTGTTTTCGTGCCCCGAATATGTATGTATGAAATACCACTGCCTCATGAATAAATTCCTTGTTATGCCCCAAGCAGCCAGTTCACGCCCGACGTCAAACCGTCCAATAGGAAAACCCAACCCAAATCGACCAGGTAAAGGTAAATCGTGACAAAAATCACACTGATGATCACAATAATCGTCGTATTCTTGACGTCGTCGGATGACGGAAACGTGGTCTTATCCCACTCGCCGCGGGTATCACGTAAAAACTGACCTACGCCGCCCTGCTTTGCCGATTCTTTCGCTGTAGACATTCCCACTCTCCTAAAAAGCTCAAATGGCAGGGGCACCAGGATTTGAACCCGGCCTTTCGGTTTTGGAGACCGACGTGCTAACCACTGACACTATGCCCCTCGATATTTCGAGTAAAGAGTCTAAAGTGGAGAGGGCGTGACATATCCCGCCTCTCTCCACTCTTGACCCGAATGTCGAAACTACTTGTTTTCTTTGTGCAGAGTGTGGCAACGGCAACGGCTGCAGAACTTCTTAAACTCCAATCGATCCGGAGTATTCTTCTTGTTCTTGGTCGTTACGTAATTGCGTTCTTTGCACTCAGTGCATTGCAAAACTATGTTGTCTCGCGGCATTTTGCCTTCTCCCGTGCGGTTCCAAACTGCATTTCGCCGTCGTCGCCCGCCTCACCATTCACATGAATCTTCCAAAAGGCTACTCGACAATTTCGGTAACCGTACCGGCACCGACTGTTCTTCCGCCTTCCCTGATGGCAAACCGGAGGCCCTTTTCCATCGCGATCGGGGCGATCAGTTCGATCTCCATCTGGATGTTGTCGCCCGGCATCACCATCTCCACTCCGTCCGGCAGATTGGCGACTCCCGTC
>Ga0224512_10001553_pt1 | contig 22001 bp, 14 predicted proteins | sample SF_May12_sed_USG_4_FD_169103 | JGI IMG/M metagenome (GOLD analysis project Ga0224512, IMG submission 169103) | Sediment microbial communities from San Francisco Bay, California, United States - SF_May12_sed_USGS_13 | ecosystem: Environmental > Aquatic > Marine > Sediment | place: USA... | reverse complement strand
CGCCCTGCTCCGTCCCGGCGACCTTGAAGTCCATGTCACCCAGGTGGTCCTCGTCACCGAGAATGTCGGACAGAACGGCAAACCGGCCGCCCTCCTTGATAAGTCCCATCGCGATGCCCGCGACATGCGCCTTGAGCGGAACCCCCGCGTCCATGAGCGAGAGACAGCCGCCGCAAACACTTGCCATCGAGCTCGAGCCGTTCGACTCGGTGATCTCCGAGACCACGCGCAGCGAATACGCAAATTCCTCCGGGCTCGGCAGCATAGCAAGCAGCGCGCGCTTGGCGAGGCGCCCATGCCCGATTTCGCGCCGCTTCGGCGAGCCGACCCGTCCGGTCTCTCCCGTGGCATAGGGCGGCATGTTGTAATGCATCATGAAGCGCTCGCGGTAATCGCCCTGCAGGGCATCGATGATCTGCTCGTCTCGCGAGGTGCCAAGCGTCGCTGTGACCAGCGCCTGCGTTTCACCGCGCGTGAACAGCGCCGAGCCATGCGCGCGCGGCAGCAGACCGGTGCGAATCGAGATCGGCCGCACGGTGCGGGTATCGCGCCCATCGATGCGCGACTCGCCGCTGAGAATCTGGTTGCGCACTATCCGTGCCTCGAGCTCGCCGAACTCGCTCTTCGCGAGCTTCTCATTGCCGTCCAGGAGACCGGCCGCCGTGAGCTCGTCAAACACGAGCGCGCGGATCTCTTCGACCCGGGCGCTGCGTGCCTGCTTTTGCCGGATCTGGTAGGCCTGGCGCAAGTCACCCTCGGCCAGCTCCACGATGCGATCGATGAGTGCCTGGTTCGTCGCCGGCGGAGCCCAATCCCACAGCGGCTTGCCAGCTTCCTCGAGCAGCTCGTGGATCGCCCCGATCACCACCTGCATCTGCTGGTGTCCGAACATCACGGCGCCAAGCATCACGTCTTCGGAGAGCTCTTTCGCCTCCGACTCGACCATCAGCACGGCCTGCTCCGTCCCCGCCACGACGAGATCGAGCTGCGAAGTATTGAGCTCGGATGCCATGGGATTGAGCACATATTGGCCGTCCAGGTAACCGACGCGCGCCGCGCCGATCGGACCGTTGAACGGAATGCCCGAAACCGCCAGCGCGGCGGAGGCACCGACCATCGCCGGGATGTCCGAATCGATCTCGCTGTTCGACGACAGCACCGTCGCGACAATCTGGATCTCATGATAGAAGCCGTCCGGGAACAGTGGACGAATCGGCCGGTCGATCAGACGACAGGTAAGAATCTCTTTTTCCGAAGGACGGCCCTCGCGCTTGAAAAAGCCGCCCGGTATCTTGCCCGCGGCATAGGTCCGCTCCTGGTAATCGACGGTGAGCGGCAGAAAATCCTTTGCCAGATCCGCCTGCTTCTTGCCCACGACGGTGACCAGCACCACGGTGTCTTCGATCGTGACCAGGACAGCACCCGTCGCTTGGCGCGCGATCTCTCCGGTCTCCAGGGTCAGCCTCTGGCGACCCCACATCAGTTCTTTTTTGACGTGTTTCAAAACGGTATCCCCTAAATCCAACAAAAAAGACCGCGCAGCGCGGTCTCGGGTTAATGGAGTGTCGTCCAGCTCGCCGCTCGCACGGCTATCGGGCCCGCTACCCTGCCCAACAGCCCGCTCACGACGCCACGCATCGGGGTGCCTTCTTGCCCTACTTGCGCAAGCCGAGCCGGTCGATCAATTGGCGGTACTTATCGGCGTCGGCCCGCTTGAGGTAATCGAGGAGCTTGCGCCGGCGGCTCACCATCCGCAGCAGACCACGCCGCGAATGATGGTCCTTGACGTGCGTCTTGAAGTGCTCGGTGAGATCGGTGATGCGCGCGGTGAGCAGCGCAATCTGCACCTCGGGTGACCCGGTATCGCCGTTCTTGCGTTGATATTCTTGGACCAGCCGGGTCTTCTGGGTATTCGTAACTGCCATCATTTTCTCCGATTTAGAGCGTCGCCATTCTACCCTCTAACCCACGGTTTCTCAAGAAATACCCGCCGTGGCTTCCGTGGCCGAGGGGGGCTGTGACCGAAGCCGCCGAGGGACGATCCGTCCCGGCTCAATGACTTCGGCCATGCCTAAAAACTCGCGGTTAGCACCATAAATGCGCACCAACCCCGGCGTCCGGGCATCGGGCCGATCGACCGGCTGACCCTGCTGCAACCGCCCGGCCTCGCCGGCATCGAGATCCAGGCGCGGGAGGGTCGAGAGCAATGCGTCCGCCGGCAGCAACAGCGCCATCCGGTCCTGGAGCGCCAAGGCCTCCAATCGCTCCACCGTCACCATGCCGGCGGCGGAAAATTCACCCACTGCCGTGCGGCGCAGCCCGGCCAGGCAGCCACCGCAGCCCAGTTCGCGTCCGACATCCTCGGCCAGCACGCGCACATACGTGCCCTTGCTGCAGGTGACGGACACGTCGAGTTCGGGTGGCACAAAGCGGATCAGCGTCAGCTCCCGGATGAACACCCGGCGCGGCGTACGCGGCAGATCCTGTCCGGCCCGTGCAAGCTTGTAAAGCGGCTGCCCGCCGTGCTTGATTGCGCTGTACATCGGCGGCACTTGCAGAATTTCACCAACGAAACGGCTGAGGGCTGCCCGCGCTTGCGCCTCGCTAACCTCAACGGGAGCCTGTGCGGTCATCTCGCCCTCGAGGTCCCCCGTTGTTGTCGTGATTCCTAGCCGTATCGTTGCGAGATAGGTCTTGTCCGCGTCCAGCAATGCGTGGGAAAACTTGGTCGCTTCCCCCAGGCATACCGGCAACAGTCCCGTCGCCAGCGGATCAAGCGTGCCCGTGTGTCCGGCCTTGCGCGCATGCAGCAAGCGCCGCACGCACTGCACGGCGGTGTGGGACGTGATCCCGGCCGGCTTGTCGAGCATCAGGACACCGTCGACGGCGTGCTGCGCGGCCCGCGGGCGCCGCGCTGCCCGCGTCATTTACGCCTCCGGCTCCGCTTTTCGTCGTCCGCCACCGCGGCATCGATCAGTTGCGACAGGCGCATGCCGTGCTCGACCGAAGCGTCGTACTTGAACAGGAGCTGAGGAATGACGCGCAATTTCATCCGCTGGGCGAGCTCGCTGCGAAGGAAGCCCGCGGCGTGCACCAGGGCCCTTGCCGTCTCCTCGACCCGGGCGGTGTCACCCATCAGCGTGTAATACACTTTTGCGTAGGCCGTGTCCGGCGTTACCTCGACGTCAGTGAGGGTAATCATGCCCACCCGCGGGTCCTTGAGCTCCAGACGAATGATTTCCGAGAGCTCGCGTTGCACCTGCTCCGCGATGCGCCGGCTGCGGGGAAAATCTTTCGGCATAATGATGTTCCCGGTTCAGGGTTCAATGTTCCAAGTTGCTGAAAGCAGTCAGCCAACGCGGAAACCGGAACGTGGAACCTGGAACGGACGCTACAGCGTCCTGGCGACCTCGACGACTTCGTAGGCCTCGAGCTGGTCGCCCACCTTCAGGTCGTTGTAGTTCTTCAGCGAAAGCCCACACTCGAAACCGGCCCTCACTTCCCGTACGTCGTCCTTGAAGCGCTTGAGCGAATCGAGCTCGCCGTCATAAACGACGACGTTGTCGCGCAGCAGGCGCACCCGGGCGTTGCGGCGGACCAGTCCTTCCGTCACGTAGCAACCGGCGACGGTGCCAACGCTCGAGATCTTGAAGATCTGCCGTAACTCCACGACGCCGAGAACGGTTTCCTTCTTCTCGGGCGAAAGCATGCCCGACAGCGCCGCTTTCACCTCGTCGAGCGCGTCGTAGATCACGTTGTAATAGCGGATATCGACACCGCTGGTTTCGGCAAGCTTGCGCGCCGCGGTGTCGGCCCGCGTGTTGAAACCGATAATCACGGATTTGGACGCGAGGGCGAGATTAACGTCCGACTCAGTGATGCCACCCACCCCGGCATGCACGATATTAACCTTGACCTCGTCGGTGGACAGTTGCGCGAGCGCATGCGACAGGCCCTCGTAGGAACCCTGAACGTCCGCCTTGACGATGAGCGTGAGGGTTTTGGCCCGCCCTTCGCCTATCTGGTCGAACATGTTCTCGAGCTTCACCGACTGTTGTTTCGCGAGTTTCACGTCACGGAACTTGCCCTGGCGGAAGAGCGCGATCTCACGTGCCTTGCGCTCGTCGCCGAGAATCATGACTTCGGAGCCCGCGGCCGGCACGTCGGACAGGCCCAGAATCTCGACCGGGATCGAGGGGCCCGCTTGTTCGATTGTGCGCCCGTTCTCATCGAGCATGGCCCGGACGCGGCCAAAGACGGCGCCCGCCAGCATGATGTCCCCGCGCTTGAGCGTGCCGGATTGGACCAGCACCGTCGCGATGGGGCCGCGCCCCTTGTCGAGCCGCGACTCGATCACGACACCCTTCGCAAACGTGTCACGCGCCGCCTTCAGCTCGAGCACCTCCGCCTGCAGCACCACGCGATCGAGCAGCGCATCGATGCCCTGGCCGGTCTTGGCGGACACCTCGGCGAACATGGTCTCTCCGCCCCATTCCTCGGGCACGACCTCCTGCCCGGACAGTTCCTGCTTGATGCGGTCCGGATTGGCTTCCGGCTTGTCGATCTTGTTGAGCGCAACCACAAGCGGGACCTTGGCCGCCTTCGCGTGATGGATCGCCTCGATCGTCTGGGGCATCACGCCATCGTCGGCGGCCACCACCAGAATCACGATGTCGGTCACCTTGGCGCCGCGCGCCCGCATCGCGGTAAACGCCTCGTGGCCCGGGGTGTCGAGGAAGGTAACCATTCCCTTCGGAGTATCGACGTGGTACGCGCCAATATGCTGCGTGATGCCACCAGCTTCGCCACTCGCGACCCGCGTGCGCCGGATGTGGTCAAGGAGTGAAGTCTTACCGTGGTCGACATGCCCCATCACCGTCACCACCGGCGCGCGGGGCTCCAGCTTGATCTCTGCGGCCCCTCGCTGCTCCTCGGCCAGGAACGCATCCGGCTCGTCGAGTTTTGCGCGCTTGGCAACGTGCCCCATCTCCTCGACCAGAATCATGGCCGACTCCTGGTCGAGCACTTGGTTGATCGTCACCATGGTGCCCATCTTCATGAGCGCCTTGATGACCTCGGCCGCCTTGACCGACATCTTGTGCGCAAGATCGCCGACAGTGATCGTCTCCGGTACCGAAACCTCACGCACGATTGGCTCAATGGGCGCCGCAAACGCGCGCTGCCCGTCGCTATCCTCGCGGTGGGTCGCGTGGCGTGCCTTGCGGTCGCGCCAGCCCAGGCCACCCGACGCGTCGCCACGCGTCTTGATCGTGCGCCGCTTGACACCCTCGTTCCTCCAAACAACGGGTTTGGGCTGTTTCTTCGCCTTCTTCTCTGCCTTTACCGCCTTTTCCTCGGGATTGACCGTTGGCTTGTGCAGCGTGCCCTCAACGACGAGCCCGGCGGCGGCCCCGACGGCGGCGGCGGCTGGTTTCGCTTCCTCCGCCGTCTTGACCTCAGCAGCGACTTCCGTCTCCCTCTTGCGCCGCTTGTTCTCGGCGTCCTCGGTCTGGCGCGCCGCCAACTCGGCCTGTTTTCTCGCCTCCTCCTCGCGCAAGGCAATCTGCTCCGCGTCGAGCACGGGTTTGGGCGCCTCGGCCGCCTCCGTGTCGGGCGCTTCGCGCTTGACCAGCACGCGCTTCTTGCGCACCTCCACCTGGATCGTGCGCGCTTTGCCGGTGCTGTCCGACTTGCGGATCTCGCTGGTCTGCCGTCGCGTCAGCGTGATCTTCTGCTTGGCTTCCTTGGCACCGTGTGACTGGCGCAGGTAATCCAGCAGCTGGGTCTTGTCTTTCTCCGTAAGCGCCGTCTGCTCCGTGAGCGCCTTCTTCACCCCCGCCGCATGCAGCTGCTCGATGAGCAGCGCCGGCGGCAGCCCAAGCTGCGTTGCAAACTCTGTGACATTGATCTGCGCCATTGCGGTTTTTGCCTATGAATTGGTCTCAGCGGTCTCAGCGAACCACGGCGCGCGGGCAGCCATGATGAGCTCTTTTGCGCGCTCGGCGTCGAGAGCGGTCAGCTCGATCAGGTCATCCGTAGCGAAATCGGCAAGGGCCTCCTGGGTGCCGACGCCTTTCGCGGCAAGCATGCGCGCCGTATCGTTATCCATACCCTCGACCTTCAGCAGATCCTCGATGTCGTGCTCCACTTGCTCCTCGCTCACGATGGCCTGCGTGAGCAGGGCGTTGCGCGCGCGGCTGCGAAGCTCGTTGACGGTCGCCTCATCGAACGACTCGATCTCGAGCATTTCGGGCATCGGCACGTAAGCGACCTCCTCGAGCGTGTTGAAGCCTTCCCCAACCAGGATGTCGGCGACCTCTTCATCGACATCCAGCTTTTCCATAAAGAGGCTCCGCACGCGCACCGCCTCTTCTTCGCCCTTCTTCTCGGACTCGTCGAGCGTCATGAGATTGAGCTCCCAGCCGGTGAGCTCGCTCGCGAGGCGTACATTTTGCCCACCGCGGCCGATCGCCTGGGCAAGATTCTCCTCGTCGACAACGATGTCCATGCTGTGCGCTTCCTCGTCGACCTTGATCTTGCTCACTTCCGCCGGCGCCAGCGCGTTGATCACGAACTGCGCCGGGTCTTCCGCCCAGAGAATGATGTCGATACGCTCGCCGGCAAGCTCGGACGTCACGGCCTGCACGCGCGACCCGCGCATGCCAACGCAGGTTCCGATCGGATCGATGCGGCGGTCCTTGGATAGCACGGCGATCTTGGCGCGGGAACCGGGATCGCGCGCCGCCGCCCGGATCTCGAGCAGGCCATCCTCGAGCTCCGGAACCTCGAGCTCGAACAGCGCCGTCACGAAGGGCGATGCGGTGCGGGACAAGATGAGTTGCGGCCCCCGGTTCACGCGGTCGATCTTCCAGACAAAGGCGCGCACACGGTCGCCCACGCGCAGGTTCTCCTTGGGAATCATCTGGTCACGCGGCAGCATCGCCTCGAGGCGCCCGGACTCGACGATTGCGTTGCCGCGCTCCATGCGCTTTATCACGCCGGTCACCAGATTTTCATTGCGCGCGAGAAAGTCGTTCAGGATCTGCTCGCGCTCGGCGTCGCGGATTTTCTGCAGAATCACCTGCTTCGCCGCCTGCGCGCCGATGCGCCCGAACTCCACCGGCTCGAGCGGCTCCTCGATGTACTCCTCGAGATTGATGTCCGACTTGAGCTTCACCGCCTCCGACAGCGCGATCTGATGGGCGGGGGTCTCGATGGTCTCGTCCGGCACCACCTGCCAGCGCCGGAACGACTGGTAATCGCCTGTCATCGGGTCGACCGCCACGCGCACGTCGACATCCTCGTGAAACCGCTTCTTGGTCGCCGACGCCAGCGCGAGCTCCAGCGCGCCGAAGACCGTCACCTTGTCGACGTTCTTCTCCCGCGCCAGGGCATCCACCAACAGCAAAAGTTCTCGGCTCATCGGTTACTCCCGCATAGTTCAGATGTTCGGCACCAGGCGCGCCGTTTCCATGTCACCCAGCTCGAGCGATACCACCCTGCCGTCGACCTCGAGTTGCACCCGGCCTGCATTCGCCTCGCGCACCACGCCGAGAAAGTTGCGCTGCCCGTCCACCGGCACACGCATCTTCACGCGCGCCCGCTGCCCGGCGAAGCGCGCGAAATCTCCTTCCTTCTTGAGCAGGCGGTCGAGCCCCGGCGAAGATACTTCCAGCCGCTCATAGTTCACGTTCTCCACTGTCAGCACACGGCTGACCTGGTGGCTGACTGCAGCGCAGTCAGCCACATTCACACCGCCGGGCCGGTCGATGTAGAGACGCAGCAGCTGCCCCTTGGCCGGGCGCTCGACGCCCACCAGTTCGTAGCCCATGCCGGTCACGGTCGTTTCCAGTAACTCGTTCAAATTCATCGCAAATCTACGTTACAAACAAAAAAATGGGCGAACCGCCCATCTTCTGTTTTCCCCTGAATCGGGGGTGCAAAGTGTAACAAAAATCACACCTGAATCCAATACATTGGAGCGAAAAAGCGCTCTGAACGTTCAACTGAAAATCCTTTGCATTCATTGCGGTTGTCTTTGAACGCCGATTGCGGGGCATCCAGAGCGCTGGCCCGCGACCGAAGCCCTGCGCCGCGCGCTTGCCTGGTGCCGGATACTGTATATAATTACAGTTAAGACTAGACGCTGGGTGCCGATTTTAACCGCATGCGTTGAAGACGGACTGATCGCCGCTCAACGCGCTGGATAAAGAGAGGAAAATGGACGAACTTACCCCCCGCCAGGCGCAGATCCTGCGCCTGATCCGCGAGTACCTCGCGCATTCCGGCTTCCCGCCGACGCGCGCCGAAATCTGTCGCGCCATGGGCTTTCGCTCCCCCAACGCCGCGGAGGAGCACTTGCGAGCGCTTGCCCGCAAGGGCGCGATCGACATGGCGCCCGGCGCCTCGCGCGGCATCCGGCTGAGGCAAGCGCCGGGCATCCCGGTGGTGGGGCGCGTCGCCGCCGGCAGCCCCCTCCTCGCCGAACAGCACATCGAGGGCCGCTACCAGCTTGATCCCGCCCTGTTCAGTCCGCGCGCCGATTACCTGCTCCGGGTGCGCGGAATGAGCATGCGCGATGCCGGGATTCTCGATGGCGATCTGTTAGCGGTGCATGCGACCCGCGAGGCGCGTTCCGGACAGATTGTGGTGGCACGCCTGCATGACGAAGTCACGGTCAAGCGCCTGAAACGCCGTGGCCGCGAAGTACAGCTCCTTCCGGAAAATCCCGAATTCGCGCCCATCGTGCTCGATCTGAAGCATGACCCGTTCACGATCGAGGGCGTTGCGGCAGGCCTCATCCGCAACGGATGGCTGGTCTGATTGAAACACGCAGTCGCCGCCGCGCATTTCCGTCGTTTTCATCATCTTCATGGCGACCTCTCTGGATGCATTGCTCAGCAATCCCCGAATCTGGCGCGGGGATGGCGCCGCGCGCGCAGCGCTGCCGGGGATTCCCAGTGGATTTGCCCAGCTGGATCGGACACTGCCCGGCAGCGGCTGGCCGCGCGGCACGTTGACCGAATTTCTCCTGCAAGGCCGCGGTATCGGTGAATTCACGCTGATTATTCCTGCGCTTGCCCGGTTATCCCATGGCGGCGAATTCAGCGCGTTGGTTGCTCCTCCCTATATTCCTTATGCGCCGGCGTTAGCGACGCGGGGTGTATCACTCGCCCGTCTCACCGTCATTCGCCCCAAAACGCTGCTGAATGCGCTGTGGGCAGCGGAACAATGCCTGCGTTCCGGCGCTTACGCAGCGGTAGTGGCCTGGCTCGGCACGAATGACGACCGGCGGTTGCGACGGCTGCAGCTTGCCGCCGAGGAAGGCAAGACGTGGGGAGTTCTGTTCAACACCCTCTCACCGCCAAATTCACCCGCTCTACTGCGGCTTGCCCTGCGCGTTCGCGGTGGCCAGCTCGAGGTGGAGGTGCTCAAGCGCCGCGGCAGCTGGGTGGCGCCTTTTTATCTTGACGTGAAAGATGCGCTGGACGGCGCTGCACTTCCCGAACTTCCCGCTGCAGGTCCGCTTCCGTAAGAAGTTGCCGCCTGAGCCGGTAGCCGTTGCCAGCGGTGGCCCGCGGCCGACGATAGTGGCGTGCTGCCCGCGCGCGGCAACAGCGGGCATCAGGCCGGGCCTGACCGCGTCCGCCGCCCGCGCGCTGGTGCACGAGCTTGCCGTCTATCCGTGTAACGAGACAATGGAGCGCGCCGCCCTGGAAGGCATCGCAACATGGGCACAGCAGTTCACCTCTAACGCCTGCCTCGCCCCGCCCGCCACCCTGCTGCTGGAAACCGGCGGCAGCCTGCGCCTGTTCGGCGGTCCAGTCGAGCTCGCAAAGCGCATTCGGTACGGGCTTGCCGCGCTGGGCTTCACTGCAACGCTGGCTGTCGCTCCTACCGCGCTCGGCGCAGAGTTGCTTGCGCGTGCCGGGCGGAATACGACGATCGAAAACCCTGCCACGTTACAACCTGCGCTCGAACCGTTGCCGCTGGCGCTGCTCGATCTCGAGGCGTCCGCGCTCGAGTCGCTCGCCGGCATCGGCGCGGAAACGCTGGGCAGCTGCCTGCGATTGCCCCGGGACGGGTTGACTCGCCGCTTCGGGCAAGCGCTCACCGACACTCTTGATCGCGCACTCGGCCGGCTTCCCGACCCACGATTGGCGTTCGTTCCGCCGCGACGATTTGCCGCCTGGCACGAGCTTCCCATGCTGGTTCCCGACGCCGGGGCGCTCGTGTTCAGGGCACGGCAAATGCTCGTCGAGTTGTGCGGCTATCTGGCCTGCCACAGTGAGGGCGTTACCCGCCTCACGGTGTCGCTCGGGCACGAGAAACGGGAACCATCGCGGATCACGCTCAAGCTGACCGTGCCGATTCGCGACGCAGCGGACCTGACGCGCCTTGTCCACGAGCGCCTTTCAAGCACAACACTAGAACAACCGGTAGCCGCGCTCGGGCTGGTGGCAGAGGAAACCGCCCCGCTCGCCTCTACCACCCACAGCCTGTTCGGCGACGGCAGACATATTGCCGACGATCGCGAGTTGCTGCTGGCCCGGCTACAGGCGCGACTTGGTGAGGACGCGGTGTCGTGGCTCGTAGCGTTTCCAGACCACCGGCCGGAGCGTGCGTACCGCGAGAGCGACGCACCGTTGACCGGTGATGCGATCGTGCCGGCACGTCACCGTCCACTGTGGCTGCTGCCCCAGCCCTTGGCGATCGGCACCAGGAACGGCCTGCCCTGGATGGAAGGCCCGTTCGTCTTGGTGACGGGACCGGAAACAATCGAAAGCGGCTGGTGGGACGACAGGGATATCGCTCGCGACTACTTCGTCGCCGAGGCCTCAGATGGAGCGCGCTTCTGGATTTTCCTGGACCAGCAGAAGCGGTGGTTCATGCACGGCGTATTCAGCTAATGGGCTACCGAGAAACTCCGGCTACGGCTTTGCCGGCAAACAGCCGGTCCCATAGCGTGGCGGATCCCCGCAATATCGGCCGCTCCAGGAAAACGTAGCTGATACGCGCCCAAACCAGTACTGCCGTGATCGTCAGCGCGATCACCACAGCGTTGTCGAGGATTCCTTTGAAGTCAAAGAGAGCCCATAGCCGGACGGCGCCGGCGATGATCAGAAAATGAGACAGATACAGCGAGTACGACCAGTCACCGACCTGGATCAGCCAGCGGGGGCTCCTGAAGCGGCCCGACAGCTCGCTGGCCACGAATGCGTAGACGAGCAGTGCATACGGAATGCCGTAGACCACCACCCGCCAGGAAATCGCCGGGCCGCCGTTGAAAAAAGACACGCTCGCTCCGAAGCCGAGCAGCACGGCGGCTATCGACAGCACGGGCAAGGCCCCGACGTAAACCTTGCCGCGGCCGACCAGAAATGCAACGAGGCAGCCCAATGCAAACTCGATGCAATAAGGCGATGTCACCAGCTTCAGCAGCGGCGACTGGAAAGGTCCGAACAGGAAACAGGTCGCCGGCGCCACCACGGCCCACAGGGCCACGACGGCAGGAGCGCGCCGCTCGGGAAGGAACAGCAGCCCGGCAAAGAGAGTATAGAAATACATCTCGAAGACAAGGCTCCAGCCCGGCTGCAGCAACGGAGAAACGTTCTGGGGCAGCAGCAGAAACGAAGCCAGCACGTTCACGACGTGGCCCGAGGACTCGTTGACCCATTGGGGCCGCAGAAAAAAAACCACGAGCACCATTGCAGTGTAGATCCAGTAGAGCGGATAGATCCTCCTCAGGCGGTGAAAGACGAACTCGCCGACGGCTGCCGGTCTCTGAAACGTGCCGCGGGTCACGTGAACCATGATGAAACCGCTGATGACGAAGAACAGATCGACGCCCGAGGTTCCGATCGCCATCCAGTCGGCGAAAAGCCGCTCTCCCTGAATGTACTTGCGCTCGAAAGCCATGATGTGGGTCATGGCGACCAACAGCACCGCCACACCGCGCAGCGCCTGAATGTTATCGATCTTTCTGGAGGCCGTTGCTATGGTCATACAAAGCTGATTCCCGCCGCTAATAGCGTCGTTTTCAAACGCCGCAACGCTTTAGGAATTAGAGCACAGAGTACTGTTGCGGTCACCCGAGACACGCCGTCCAAACCGGCGCGCGTGGTCCGAGCGCAGCGCGCCTTCACCCGCCATCCTTGCCGTCACCCCGATGCAGCCTAGCTACGCCGAGCTGCACTGCCTTTCCAACTTCACTTTCCTCCGGGGAGCGTCCCGCCCGGAAGAACTGGTCGAGCACGCGCAGGCGCTCGGCTACACCGCGCTCGCCATCACCGATGAATGCTCCGTTGCCGGTGCCGTGCGCGCGCATGTCGCCGCAAAGCAGTCAGGGCTCAAGCTCATCATCGGCACGGAAATCCGGCTCGATGACGGACTCAGGCTGGTGTTGCTCGCGACCAATCGCGAGGGCTATGGCAGTCTCTGCGCGCTCATCACCCGTGGCCGGATGCGCTCGGCCAAAGGCCGCTACCAGCTCACTCGATGCGACCTTGAGGACGGGCTTTCGGACTGTCTCGTGCTGCTCGTGCCGGGGGCACGGCCGGATCTCGAAGACGCGCGCTACGTTGCCGAACGCTTCCCCGGGCGCGCGTGGATCGCCGTGGAGTTGCTGTGCGGCCCAAACGACCGCGCGCGGCTTGCCGCCCTGCAAGAGACAGGCGCTCGCTCGGGCCTCCCCCTCGTCGCAGCAGGCGACGTGCACATGCACGTGCACTCGCGCCGGCCGCTGCAGGACACGCTGACTGCGATCCGTCTCGGTATCCCCGTCCACGAGGCCGGTCACGCGCTCTACCCCAATGCCGAACGGCATTTACGGCTGCGGGCGCGCCTCGCCCAGGTCTACCCCCCCGATCTGCTCGCCGCAACGCTCAATATTGCCGGGCGCTGCGACTTCTCGCTCGACAGCCTGCGCTATGAGTATCCGGACGAGATCGTTCCAGCCGGGCACACGCCGGCGAGCTATCTGCGCAGTCTGACCGAGACGGGCCTGCTCCGGCGCTTTCCGCTCGGGACACCGCAGCACGTGCGCCATCTCGTCGAGCACGAGCTCGCGCTCATCGCGGAGCTTGGCTACGAGCATTTCTTCCTGACCGTTTACGACATCGTCCAGTACGCGCGCGCGCAGGGCATCCTGTGCCAGGGTCGCGGCAGCGCCGCCAATTCCGCGGTGTGCTACGCCCTCGGCATCACTGAAGTCGACCCGGCGCGCATGAGCGTGCTGTTCGAGCGCTTCATCTCGCGCGAGAGAAACGAGCCGCCCGATATCGACGTCGACTTCGAGCACCAGCGGCGCGAAGAGGTGATCCAGTACGTCTACCGCAAGTACGGCCGCGACCGCGCCGCCCTCGCCGCGACCGTCATCACCTACCGGCCGCGCAGCGCGCTGCGCGACGTGGGCAAGGCGCTCGGCCTCGCGCTCGACCAGGTGGACCGTCTGGCCAAATCCATGAACTGGTGGAATGGCCGGAACGTGCTGCCGGAGCGCCTGCGGGAAGGCGGCTTCGATCCCGACAGCCCGGTGATCGAGTGCCTGATCAGGCTGATCAATGAGCTTGTCGGCTTTCCCCGGCACCTCTCGCAGCACGTCGGCGGCTTCGTGATCTCGCGCGGTCCGTTGTCGCACCTCGTTCCGGTCGAGAACGCGGCGATGCCCGAGCGCTCGGTGATTCAATGGGACAAGGACGACCTCGACGCGCTGGGCCTGCTGAAGGTGGACGTTCTGGGACTCGGCATGCTTTCTGCGATCCGGCGCTGTCTCGGGCTCGTCGATCGCCACCGCGGCGGCGCCCTCACGATGCAGGCCATCCTCGATCGCGGCGATGACGCGGCGGTATACGAGATGATCCGGCGCGCCGATACCATCGGCGTGTTCCAGATCGAATCCCGCGCGCAAATGTCGATGCTGCCGCGATTGAAACCCCGCGAGTTCTACGACCTCGTGGTCGAGGTCGCCATCGTGCGTCCGGGACCGATCCAGGGCGGTATGGTCCATCCCTACCTGCGCCGCCGGCAGGGACTGGAGCCGGTCACCTACCCCTCCGAAGCGGTGAGGCAGGTGCTCAGCCGCACGCTGGGCGTGCCGATCTTTCAGGAGCAGGTGATGCAGCTCGCCGTCGTCGCCGCTGGCTTCACTCCCGGCGAGGCCGACAACCTCCGGCGCTCGATGGCCGCGTGGCGGCGCAAGGGCGGGCTCGAGCATTTTTACAGCCGCCTGATTGAGGGCATGCTCGGACGCGGCTATACACGACATTTCGCCGAGCAGATCTACCAGCAGATTCTGGGCTTCGGCGAGTACGGCTTTCCGGAATCCCACTCGGTGAGCTTCGCGCTGCTCGCCTATGTCTCGGCATGGCTCAAGTACCACGAGCCCGCCGCATTTCTCGCCGCGATGCTGAACAGCCAGCCACTCGGCTTCTACTCCTCCTCCCAGCTCGTCCAGGACGCGCGCCGCCACGGCGTCGAAGTGCTGCCGGTGGACGTGACCGCGAGCGACTGGGAATGCACCCTTGAGCCACGATTCACGATTCACGATTCACGATTCACGGACTACCCGTCACCCGTCACCCGTCACCCATCACGCCTTTTGCCCCCAGCCGTACGGCTGGGACTGCTGATGGTAAAGGGGCTGTCGCAAGCCAACGCCGAGCGCATTGTTGCCGCACGCCTGCAGTCGCCCTTCACCAACGTCGAAGACCTTGCGCGACGCGCCGGCCTCGACCGGCGTGATCTTCGCAGCCTCGCCGCGGCAGGTGCGCTCGCCCGGCTGGCCGGACATCGCCATCTCGCGCACTGGCAGGCGGCTGGCGCGGAAGCCCTGCCCCGGCTGCTGAGCGAAGCGCCGATCCGGGAAAGCGCACCGCAACTCTCTGTCCCCACCGAGGGCGAAGACCTGATCGCGGATTACGGCAGCTTGGGGCTTACGCTGGGGCGCCACCCGCTCGCACTGCTGCGCCAGCGCCTTACGCGCATGCGTCTCGTCACGGCTTTCGAGCTGAACCGGCTGGCGAATGGACGACCCGCGCGCACCGCCGGCATCGTCACTTGCCGCCAGCGCCCCTCGACCGCCAAGGGCGTGGTGTTCGTGACGCTCGAGGACGAAACCGGTTACGTGAACGTTGTCGTGTGGCGCGACCTCGTGGAAAAACATCGACGCGAATTGCTCGGATCGAGTCTGCTCGGCGTCGAGGGCGAGATCCAGCGGGAAGGAGAAGTAGTGCACCTCGTTGCCCGGCGGCTGACCGACCACACCCGGCTGCTCGGCCGGCTCGCGGCGCAGTCCAGGGATTTCCATTAGAAGCAACTCAAAACGCTTTGACGAAGCCGCCGCTAATACGGCATCGGCCGTGGTCGCTGCGCTGATCATGAAACAATGCGCCTCCGCGGCTCACAGCAATTCAAATAACTTGTTTCCGTTCAGTTAGTTGTTAACACATACTCAGAAATGACTCGAAGTTCGGTCGTCCGAGTCCGATGCAGGGTTGGTCGGGATGGTTCCGGCAAGAGCCGCTGTTAGCTTTCGAGACCAGCCCGTCGTTGCCTGCCGCTCGGAAGACAGCGACAATGGCGCCCATGGGATCCGGTCTGGTTCTCAGCCGAGTCCTAGAATCTCAAATAAGCTCACCCACGTAAGGAGGAGGTTTCCGATGAAAAGACTAGTGACCTGCATGGCCGCCATGGCCGCATCCACGGCCCTGATGGCGGGCGTCGCGCAAGCCGACACCACCTACCGATTCGGCGGCGGACCTTCGGGCGGCGCGTGGCATCCAGCCACCAGCGCCGGCGTGCAACTTCTCAATAAGGAACTCAAAGGAAAATTCAAGTATCAGTACACCCCCTCTGGCGGCTCGGTGGCGAACGTGCGCCGCGTTGGTCTCGGAGAATACGCCACCGCCTGGGGGCATATCGGGCAGGTCTACCAGTCGTGGAATGGCGTGGGCCTGTTCGAGAAAGACGGCGCCAACAAGAACTTCCGCGTCGTCGCACGGGTGCGCGCCCAGTCCCAGATCTTCGCGGTACTGGCCGATAACCCTATCAAGTCGTTCTCCGACATGAAGGGCAAGGTGGTCAATCTGCTCTCGCGTGGCTCGGGCAGCAACGTGAACTGCATGAACGTCATGAAGGCGCTCGGCATGACGGACCAGATCGAAGCGCGGTATCTGGGTTTCGCGGCGTCCGCGCGTGCCCTGGGCGACCGGCAGATCGACGTCTTCTGCTCCGCGGGCGTGCCCTTCCTCATCCCGGCGCTGACACAGCTTTCTGTCAGCAAGCCTGTCCGTTACGTCAGCCTGACCGAAGAAGAGCAAAAGAAGGTGACCTCCGACTACCGCTTCTATTCACCGGTCACGATCCCGCCCCAGAAAGACGTGAAGGGAATGGACCAGCCCGCCCGCTCCATTGCCTACGACGTCTGGTGGATCGCCCACAAGCAGATGTCGGACGCCGCGGTCTACAATATGCTGAAAGTCATCGCTGCGCCCGAAAACCTGGCGCAACTCACCAAGGCGGCGGCTTACTGGAAGGCCCTGAGCGGCAAATTCGATGCGCTCGTTGAGCACAAGATCCTGGTCCATCCGGCAGCCGCTCGTTACTGGAAGGAGCGCGGCATCGGCGTGCCGGAGTCCATCGTCAAAGGATATTGACGCTGGTTCAGGCCCCTTGCGGTAATCATTAGCTTGTAGCCACGTGCGAAGAGGGCGGCCTGCCGCCCTCTTCGCACAATCACGTTCCAGGCCGCGGTAACAGGCACATCCACTCGAGATATGGTCAGCACGATAATTTCTTTTCTTACCAAGCTCGGCCTTATCGCCGAAGGCATGAGCGTTCCCCGGAACATCCGGGGTCCCGCCCGCGTGCTGCTGTCGATCATTGCAGTCGCTTTTTCGTATTTCTTCATTCACATCTCGTTCTTCGGCCCTCCCGTCCTGGAGATTTTCAAGGGCACCTACCTCCTCGGCGTTGCGGTTCTGTCGATACTGGTCTTCAAGGGACGCCAGAAGCCCCTTCGGGCCGGCGTCATCTGGCTCAATGAGATGATCGCGCTCCTTTCTATCGGATTCATGGGTGCGTTTCTTGCGATCTGGGCCTACTGGGGCCTGTTCGATCACACGGAGTTGTGGCGCGATTTTGCCAACGCCAGGGTAGTGGTGGTGGCCATTGTCGGCGGACTGGCGGGCATAGCGCTGTACTGGTGGGAGGGTACGCGCCGGGAGATCCCTGAAAGCCCCGTGATCTCCGATTGGCTCTTCCTCATATCCGCGATCTCCTCCGTCGGGTGGTGGATGTTATCGAACGTGGAGCTCTCGGCGCGGGTGGGCAGCCCGGTTCCGGTGGAAGTCGTGTTTTTCTCGGGCCTGCTGGCCGCCGTGAGCTTCGATATCGCGCGGCGCATCGTCGGGCCCATCATCCCACTCATAGGCCTGCTGTTTCTGATCTACTCATTCGAGCCGTTCGCGCAGATTTCGCCCGGTCTCTTCCGTCACGAGGGTTTCGGCATCGCGCGCGTGATGGAATTCTTGATGCTCGAGTACGACGGCATGACGGGGCTTATCGTCGACGTGTTTGCGACCTACGTGGTGATTTTCGTCATCGTCGGCGCATTCCTCGAGAAGACCGGCCTCGGCGAGCTTCTCATCGACACGACCTACCGCCTCACCGGACGAAGAACCGGCGGGCCGGGAATGACGGCGGTCGTGTCGAGCGGGTTGTTCGGCATGATTTCGGGCAGCGGCGTGGCAAACGTCGTGACGACCGGAACCTTCACCATTCCATTGATGAAGCGGGTCGGTTACCGCCCCGAGTTCGCCGGCGCCGTAGAGGCGGCCGCTTCGACCGGCGGGACCTACATGCCGCCGATCATGGGAGCGGGCGCTTTCCTGCTCGCGCAGCTGACCGAGACCAGCTATTTTCATGTCATCAAGATCGCGCTGATCCCCGCGCTGCTCTATTACCTCTCCGTGGCGCTCATCGTCTATATTCGCGCGGTGCGCACCGGCCTGCACGGCGTTCCGGCCGAGGAGCTGCCGGCGTGGAGCAGGATCATCCCGCGGCTGCACCTGCTGCTGCCGATTCCCGTTATGGTCTATTACCTCATCATCGGGGACTCGGCGTTTTTAGCGGCCGTCAAGACCGTCTTCCTGATCGTTCTCCTGAAAGCCTCCGATCTGCTCGCGACCGTGCGCACCCCCTGGTCCGCCAGGACGGGGTGGCCATTCTTGTTCATGTCGGTCGCGTTCGGCGCCTTTGCCTACACGCTCGGCCTGAAGGTAGGGCCGCCTTTTTCATGGTTCGCGGACAACCTCCGGGGGCTGAACCTGGGCGATGCCCTCGTCTGGATGGTTGCGGCATTCATCGCGTTGAAGCTCGGCGAGATTCTGTTCGCGGCGATGCAGCCCGCCCCCATGGCTCATGAGGTCGCCGCCAAGCCGGGCGTCGTTTCCGGTCCGGGGGCGTTGCGGCGGCTGCGCGATGCGTTCGTGGAGCTGGTGAAATGCATCTGGACCTCCATGGAAACCGGCGCCACGAACACGCTCATCATCGGCTGCATCGCAGGTGTCCTGGGCATCCTCCTCTCGAGCGCCACGCAAAGCGATCTTCCGGGGCGCATCTCGTCGCTCCTGATCGAATTCAGCTTCGGGTTGCTCCCGCTCACTATCTTCTGGGTCATCGTCGCTGGATACATAGTCGGGATGGGACTGCCCATCACCGCGAGCTACGTGCTCCTGGTCATCTTCAGCGTGAACGCGCTGACCAGTCTCGGCGTGCCAACGCTCACCGCGCACCTGATCGCCTTCTGGGTCGCGGTGACGAGCGCCGTTACCCCACCGGTCGCGTTAGCCTCCCTTGCGGCGAGTGCAATTGCCGGTGGCGACCCGATGAAGACCAGCATCGAGTCGGTCAAGCTCGCCTCGTGGATCTTCGTCATGCCCTTTCTGTTCGTTTACACCCCTTTGCTGCTCGACGGGACCCTCGTCGACATCACCGCGGCCGTCGTGGCCTGCGTGGTCGGCATCGTCGCCTGGGGCGCGTTCCTTGAAGGTTATCTATTCCGGTACACCACCCTCGCCGAGCGCGCCTTGTTGGGCGTAGCCGCCGTGTTCTTGATGCTGCCGATTGATCACCTGTTCACATGGCTGACTCCCTACCAGGGGGAATATCACTACCAGGCGTACGCGGCCGGGCTCGTGCTCATGGGCCTGATCGTCGTCATGCAGTGGATGAGGCGCGCACCAGAGACGACGCCGCGCGCCGCGTAATCCCCGAGTTTGTCCCGTCTGGAGAAATGGTATTGTGCAACCGCCGGGCTGGGTTCGGAGCACCCCGGCGGCCGCAACAATCGAAGGAGCAAGAACATGAGCACAACCGTTGTCGCCAAGCGTGGTACCGATGCGCTGGAAGTCTTCTATGAAGACGTGAAGCGGATACACGGGCAGGCCCTTTGGCAGAGGGAAGGCACCTCGAAGAAACCGGCGACCGTTCCCTACCTGTGGAAATACAAGGATTACCGGCCGCTGCTGTTCAGGGCGGCAGACATCGTCCCGATCGAGCTCGCCGTGCGGCGCGTGCTGCTCATGGCCAATCCCGGCATCCTCACCGACTGGCAGGCTTCGAGCACGCTGCTTGCCAACCTCCAGATCATCAAGCCCGGCGAGGTTGCCCCATCCCACCGTCACGCTGCAAGCGCGCTGCGGCTGATCGTCGAAGGCCGCGGCGCGTACACCGCCGTGGACGGCGAAAAGTCGTACATGGACCCGGGCGATTTCGTGACCACTCCCAACTGGACCTGGCACGACCACGGCAATGAAGGTGACGAGTGCGTGATCTGGCTCGACGGCCTCGATCTCCCGCTGGTGCAAACGCTGGAGACGAACTTCTTCGAAAACTATCCCGACAAGAAATACCCCCTGACCCAGCCCGATGACCTCTCGCAGCGCCTCTACGCCTCCGGGAGCCTGAAGCCGACGTGGGTCAAGCACAACGCGCTGCATTCGCCGCTGCTCAACTACAAGTTCGAGCCCACCTACGCGGCGCTCAAGCGCATGGCGGGCGAGACCGAAGGCAGCCCGTATGACGGCGTTTCCGTGGAATACATCAATCCCCTAACCGGTGGCCCCGCGATGGCCACCATCGCCAGCTTCGTAAGCCTGCTTAACGCAGGCCAGCACACCAAGGCGCACCGTCATACCGGCGGCACGGTCTACCACGTGATCCGGGGAACCGGGCGCTCGGTCATCGGGGGCAAGGTCTTCGAGTGGGAGGAAAAGGACACTTTTATCGTACCCAGCTGGACGTTCCACGAGCACCACGGGACCTCGGAGTCGGTGCTGTTCTCCTACAGTGACTCGGCGATGCTCGAGCCACTCGGGCTGTACCGCGAGGAGGGGCTCGAGGAGAACGGCGGATATCAGAAGGTACTCGGGAAATTCGAGCCGGTGGCGGTGCCGGAGAGGACTGTTGGAACCGCCTAGGTCGTGCCTGACGATGTCCTACTTTGGCTCCGGCCAGGCTAAAGCTCTCCTGACGATGTTCTACTTTGGCTCCGGCCGCCGCTACGCGGCTTAACATTGTCCGCATCAAATGGATACGGACAAGTTAGCCTGCGCCGCAACGAGCCGACCGAATCGAATGCGCTGACGCGCAAATGTAAATATGTCGGCTCGTTGTCGTACCGAAAGTAGGACATCTCTCAGGCGTCACTACAAAAACAAAAACCCCACCCGGTTTGGGTGGGGTTTTTGTTTTTGTGGGTGCCTGACGATGTCCTACTTTCGCACGGAATACACCGTACTATCATCGGCGCTGAAGCGTTTCACGGCCCTGTTCGGAATGGGAAGGGGTGGGTCCACCTCGCTATAGTCGTCAGACATAGCTGTTAGCTTTCAGCGGTCAGCCGAAAGCGATACCGGAAGCAGTAAAGGAATGGGTGATTGCACCTGGCAAACCAAGTTCTCGCTGAGCCGCAGCCCTCAGCTGACCGCTGAAAGCTTAGCTCACGGTTATAGGATCAAGCCGCACGGGCAATTAGTACCGGTTAGCTCAAAGGATTACTCCTCTTACACACCCGGCCTATCAACGCGGTGGTCTTCCGCGACCCTTCAGGGGGATCAAGTCCCCGGGAAGTCTTATCTTGAGGCGAGTTTCCCGCTTAGATGCTTTCAGCGGTTATCTCTTCCGCACATAGCTACCCGGCGATGCCACTGGCGTGACAACCGGTACACCAGAGGTGCGTCCACTCCGGTCCTCTCGTACTAGGAGCAGCCCCCCTCAAACTTCCAACGCCCACTGCAGATAGGGACCAAACTGTCTCACGACGTTCTGAACCCAGCTCACGTACCACTTTAAATGGCGAACAGCCATACCCTTGGGACCGGCTACAGCCCCAGGATGTGATGAGCCGACATCGAGGTGCCAAACTCCCCCGTCGATATGAACTCTTGGGAGGAATTAGCCTGTTATCCCCGGCGTACCTTTTATCCGTTGAGCGATGGCCCTTCCATACAGAACCACCGGATCACTATGACCTGCTTTCGCATCTGCTCGACTTGTCAGTCTCGCAGTTAAGCACGCTTTTGCCATTGCACTTTCAGCGCGATAGCCGACCGCGCTAAGCGTACCTTCGCACTCCTCCGTTACTCTTTGGGAGGAGACCGCCCCAGTCAAACTGCCCACCATGCACGGTCCCCGACCCGGATTCACGGGCCCAGGTTAGAACCTCAATAACACCAGGCTGGTATTTCAACGGTGGCTACATGAGAGCTAGCGCCCCCACTTCAAAGCCTCCCAGCTATCCTACACAGGCCTCATCAAAGTCCAATGCAAAGTTGCAGTAAAGGTGCACGGGGTCTTTCCGTCTAGCAGCGGGGAGATTGCATCATCACAAACACTTCAACTTCGCTGAGTCTCGGGTGGAGACAGTGTGGCCATCGTTACGCCATTCGTGCAGGTCGGAACTTACCCGACAAGGAATTTCGCTACCTTAGGACCGTTAT
>Ga0224512_10001552_pt1 | contig 22016 bp, 24 predicted proteins | sample SF_May12_sed_USG_4_FD_169103 | JGI IMG/M metagenome (GOLD analysis project Ga0224512, IMG submission 169103) | Sediment microbial communities from San Francisco Bay, California, United States - SF_May12_sed_USGS_13 | ecosystem: Environmental > Aquatic > Marine > Sediment | place: USA... | reverse complement strand
GCTGTTTCAGCTGGTTTAACCTCTGCAGGCTTTGCAGCTTCTGCTGGTTTAGCTTCAAATCCTTTCGGCAATGTGCCTTTTGGCTTTGCAGCTGTTTCAGCTGGTTTAACCTCTGCAGGCTTTGCAGCTTCTGCTGGTTCTGACACTAGCTGAGTAGAAAGTTTATTCAGTTTTGCTTCTAATTCGGCAATCTTGTTTTCAAGATCTTGTTTCGTATGCTTCTTAGCATCTGCCATAATTTTGATGGACAATCCGGGGTTTATGTACATTTGGGTTGATTACCGGAGCCAATTTTGATCAAGTTTTATATGTTGAAATTGGATACTACTTACCATGGATGACTTTGAGAAAGAATATCCTGAATTTGACTGGAAGAACATCCCAGCATACAAACATCCAGGTGGCAAGGATTGTCCATGTCCAAAGCATGAATACATCAGAGAGCAGATCAATTTTACAAAGCAAGTGAATCAAAAAGGTAAAGAACCATCCAAAGTCACATTGAAGTTTTGTCCCGATCATTATAGAGTATACATGGAAGAAGTAATTCCTGCAATGCCATTAAAATATAAAATTCTCACAAAAATTGCCCTAAAACTTGGGGCAATTCAAGTTGAACAATTAAAGTATATGGAATCAGAATTGTGTTTTTACTGTAAATTTGGTTCTGGCGGTCATGACAAAAAGACAGAACTTCCACCAATGTAAACTACCCAGAACCCAACAAAATTCCATGTTTGTTAAAAATATAACAACATCGTCTATTTACACATAAAGAATATTTTTTCTGTAAGAAGAACTTGTAGATAAATAATAGAATTAGAATAGACTTTACAGATTTGCATAAATTCCTGCTCCATAACAAAACGGACATTCAGAATCGAATAATTTCATAATTCTAGTTCCCTTAAAAACAGCAGATTAATTATCAGTCAATATTGCTATTTGTAAAAATGAGAATCACATAGTCATTAGAACAATTTCAATAAACTCATCATTGTAAAAATCCAGTTAAGCTTATACTTGATCTGGGCAGAGAACCAATATGGGAATAGAAGATATTCATGATTTCATAGTTGAACTTGAAAATCACGGAGAATTAAAGAGAGTAAATACAGAAGTTGATCCAGATTTAGAAATTGCAGAGATACTTAGAAGAGGGATGTACGCTAACGGTCCCGCAATTCTTTTCGAAAATGTAAAAGATTACAATATGCCAGTTTTAGGAAATGCATTTGGTTCCATGAAAAGATTGGAGATCGGATTAGAGATGACAGATTTTACTGAAATTGGTCAACGTATTACAGATATGACAAAGATGGACATTCCATCAGGATTACTAAATAAAATTAAAAAGATTCCAGAACTTACAAAGATGACAGCATCATTTCCTAAAGCAGAGACAAGTGGACCAGTAACTGAAATTACATCAAAGGATGCATCATTTGATGATTTACCAATCCTGAAATCATGGCCGGATGATGCAGGTAGATTCATCACTCTGGGATTAGTTGCCACAAAACACCCAGAAACAGGAGTAAGGAATCTAGGAGTTTACAGAATGCAGATAGTAGATAAAACTCATGCACTAATGCATTGGCAAAAGCACAAAAGAGGAGCCAATCACAGTGACATTGCAAAAGATAGAGGAGAAAAAATTCCAACGGCCATAATTATTGGTGGAGACCCAGCTACAATATTTTCATCGATTGCCCCAGTTCCAGAGGGATTAGACAAGTACTTGTTTGCAGGAATTACAAGGAAAGAAGGGATCAAAACTGTCAAATGTAAAACAATTGATTTGGATGTACCTGCAAATGCAGAGATAGTTTTAGAAGGATATGTTGATCCTGCAGATATTAGAGATGAAGGACCATTCGGAGATCATACGGGTTACTACACACCAGTTGAACCATATCCAACATTTACACTAACAGGAATTATGCGGAGAAAAGATCCAATATATGTTACAACAGTTGTTGGAAAACCAATTCTTGAAGATGCGTATATTGGAAAAGTAATAGAACGTTCATTTTTACCGTTAATCCAAATGTTCCATCCAGAAGTAGTAGATTTTAGCATGCCAGCAGCAGGATGGTTCCAGGGATTTGCAATCATGTCAATTAAAAAAAGATATCCAGGTCAGGCCAAAAAAGTCATGATGGGATTGTGGGGTATGGGACAGCTGTCCCTAACAAAGATGTTTGTCGTAGTGGATGAAGATATCAATGTACACGATATCAATGATGTAATATGGGCAATTACTACAAGAGCAGATGCAGCACGAGATACAACAATCATCAATAACACACCAACTGATACCCTCGATCCAGCATCTCCACTTGTTAATTTAGGTTCCAAAATGGGAATTGATGCAACACAAAAAACAAGAGAAGAAGGGTATGAAAGGGAAATTCAACAATTAGTAAAAGTCGATGATGAGACAAGAAAATTAGTAGATTCCAAGTGGTCCAGTTATGGATTATGATATAGATATAGGATTGTAAAAATTATCTCTCTCTTCTACTTCATAGCCAATTTGATGAATTGCATCAATGATTATCTTGTCAGTTAGTTCAGTAGAACGTGCCCCAGTGCATGAAACAACCTCTTCACCAATGAGTGTACCACCAAAATCATCAGCACCGTATTGTAAAGCAAGCTGAGCCATTCCAACTCCGTTAGTTAACCATGATGATTGAATATGAGGAATTAATCCATCAAGAACAAGTCTAGAAATTGCAATCATTTTCAAAAGTTGAATTCCACCAGTCCCATATTCAACAATGCCTTCTTCATGCATCAAAGTATTATTTGGTTCGAAATTCCAAGGGATAAACGCCATGAAGCCTTTGGTTTTTTCTTGTAGTTTTACGATTTTAGAAAAATGCTCAACGATATCATTGTTATTTTCTACATGGCCATACATCATTGTTGCAGAACCAGGAATGCCAAGCGAATGTGCTTCATCCATAATTCTAATCCAATCATCGCTAGATATTTTTTTTGGACTGATAATTTCTTTAACGGAATCAGTGAGGATTTCAGCACCAGCCCCAGGAATTGATTGTAGGCCTGCATCTTTTAATCTAGACAGGATTTCTTTCGTCGATGATTTTTCAACTTTTGCAATCATATCAATTTCAGAGGTAGACAATCCATGAACCCCAACGGTTGGAAATTTCTCTCGAATCATTCTGAATGCATCTTCATAATATTCTATTTTCAAATTTGGATTATGGCCGCCTTGGATCAGAACTTGACGAATCTTAAACATATCATACGAAGTTTTAACTCTAGATTCAATTTGATCAAGGGTTAAAGTGTAAGAATCTTCAGCACCAGGAGATCTGTAAAATGCACAAAACTTACAATCAGTAATACAAACATTGGTGTAATTCAAAATAATATTATTTACAAATGATGCTTTTTTTCCAAATTGCTTCCTTGTAAGATGTCCAGAAACAAGACCCATGAGATGAATATCATCAGACTCTAAGAGTCTCAAGCAATCTTCAGATCCAGGTCTTTTGCCATTAAGAGAGTTTTCCAAAATATCCCCGATATCACTTTTTTGCATCTGTTCAGTAGTTTGACTCAAGCATTCTACATACTCTGGAATTTCTATTTAATCCTTGATAGAAATAATAAATTTCCAAACATTCCAGTTATGCGTATGTTAGGATTGATTATTGAGAAGAAGGATTATGCTTATTGCAACAAAAATGCCCAACCAAATCATAAACCTCACCTTATTCATTACAATACTTGAATCGTTCAAGATTTTATATAATTTTATTTCTAAAACAAGATTTTTGATCTCTTTTTAATTTTAATAATATGATCTTTAGGTCTCGTTATTTTTAAGTAGGGCACAAAAATGAGATCAAATCATGGTATCAGGTAATCAAATCAGACTAAATCGAATACTCAGGAAAGGAAAAATGCTTTGCATTCCAATGGATCATGGGATTTCAAACGGACCTATCGAAGGTCTTGAAGATCCAGTATCTACAATTTACAAATGTGAGGGACATGGGCTCACAAGTGTAATCATTAACAAAGGAATTCTCAAAGCAATGCCCAAACCAACTAAAATTGGAGTTTTAGTTCATTTTTCAAGCAGCACATCATTATCATTGTCACCTAATCGAAAAATACTAACAGGCACAGTCAAAGAAGCAGCAGCGATGGGAGCTGACGGAGTTTCATTGCACATCAACATTGGAGGCAAAGAAGAACCAGAAATGTTAGAACAACTTGGAATGACTGCAGACCAATGTCACAAATGGGGAATGCCACTTTTAGCAATGATGTATCCAAGGGGCGAGAACATTAAAGATCCACATGATCCAGAAATTGTAGCACACGTTGCAAGAATTGGAGCAGAATGTGGTGCAGATATAGTTAAAACATTATACACCGGTGATGTCGATTCCTTTTCAAAAATTGTAAAGAGTACACCAGTTCCAATTGTTATTGCAGGTGGACCAAAAGTAAAAACAGATTTAGATATTCTTCAAATGACTGAAGATGCCATAATAGCAGGAGCTAAAGGAGTTACATATGGTAGAAATATCTTTGCACATAAAACACCTGAAAAAATGATAGAGGCGTTAGCCGAAATAATTTTTAGAAAAGGAACGGCAAAGGAAGCAATGAAAAAAATTGAGTAAAACAAGAGAATTAATAATTTCGCCTAAAGTGTCTCAGACACAATTAGCCAAATTTCTACCTCAGTTAGAAGCAGAAGGACTGAAAATGGTGTATTTGGATCCAAAAAAACTAGGTAAAATAAAAACAAAACTTCAAACAGTTTTCCCATCTAGTATTTCAGATTATGTAGTTCTCGATAAAGATGGGACAAAACCAAAAGGCAAGAAAGTTGGAAGGAAATTTCAAGTGTTATCAAATTTAGATATTGACAACATCCTCACAATTGCTAAGAAAGAACTAGACTTTGTAATTGTTGAAGTAAAAGATTGGAAAATAATTCCTTTAGAGAATATCATTGCAAAATTACACAAAATTCATACTAAAATTTTTGCAATTGCCAAAACACCTGAGGAGGTAAGAAAAATGTTTTCAATTTTGGAAGTAGGTGTAGACGGGGTAATCTTTAGCACATCATCAATTAACGAAGTAAGAGAGGTTATGGTATACTTGGGAACAAAAAATTTCGATATGAAACCTGCAAAAATTACAGAAATTAAAGAAGTTGGAGATGGTGAACGAGTTTGTGTAGATACAGCTTCAATGTTACACAAGGGTGAAGGAATGCTAATTGGAAGTAGATCAAACTTTCTGTTTCTAGTTCATAATGAATCAGTAGGATCATCATTTACATCACCAAGACCATTTAGAGTAAATGCAGGCGCAGTTCATTGCTACACATTATCACCAGATGGAACAACAAATTATCTCTCAGAAGTAGAAACAGGCTCTGAAGTGCTAATTCTTAATTCAAAGGGAAAAGCAAGAAGAGTAACCGTAGGAAGATCCAAGATTGAACGCAGACCAATGTTAATGATTAAAGCTACAGTAGATGGAGAAATAGGCGGAATAATAGCACAAGATGCAGAAACAATTCGCTTCGTAAAATCAAATGGACAACTAGTATCAGTAACACATCTAAAGAAAGGAGATACCGTCATGGTACATGCAAAACCTGCAACAGGCAGACATTTTGGAATGGAAGTTTCAGATGAGTACATACTAGAAAAATGAAATACAAGACATGCATATCTATTGGAGAGAAAACACCTACAAAGATTGGGAAAATTTTAAAAATTGCACTGAAAAAATCAGATTATGTTGAAGTAAGACTGGATTTTTTAAAAATGGAACAAATTCCAGACACATTAGAGATGATCAAAAAAGATCTTAATAGAATCGTATGTACATTAAGACCAAAAACAGAAGGAGGTAAATTTTCTGGAAATGAAAAAGAACGAATTGCAATTCTAAAATTAATCGCAGAATACAATCCTTTCCTATTAGACATAGAATTTAACACATTAAAGAATAATTCACCATTAACAAAATATCTAAAATCAACAAAGACAAAATTACTTGTTTCATGGCATGATTTTAAAAAGACACCAAATTCTTCAGAACTTAATAATAAAATTAATCAAATGAGCAAATTTTCATCAAATGTAAAAATTGTAAGCACAGCAAAATCAACAAATGATTCAACTAGAATGCTTGAGCTGTACAATAAAAAAGGAAAGAATAACCTAATTTCATTTGCAATGGGGGATTTTGGAAGGATTTCAAGGATTTTGTGCCTGTATTTGGGTAGCCCGTATACGTATGTTTCTCTAGGAAAGCCAATTGCCCCAGGACAGTTCAGTGTTGATGAAATCAAAAAAATTGCAAATTTAAAAAAATAAGCAATGAAAAAGTTGAGAGTTTAAATCAATCATATAATTTAAGAAAATTTGATGAGTAAAGCATTTGCAGTAATAGGTGATCCTATTGATCATTCATTATCTCCAAATATTCATAGTGCAGCATTTAGAGAAATGGGGTTAGATTCATCATACATTGCATATAGAATTCCAAAAGGAGAATTAAAAGAAGGAATAGAAGGATTAAAGAAAATCAAAATTCATGGATTTAACATTACCATTCCACATAAAATAGAGATGATGAAATACCTGGATAAAATGGATGAATCATGTAGTTTGATTGGTGCAGTTAACACAGTTACAAACAAAGATGGAATTTTAAAAGGATACAATACAGATATGGATGGATTTCTCGAACCATTTAAAAAAAAGAAATTAAGCATTACAAATACTAAAGTGCTTCTTATTGGATCTGGCGGTGCAGCAAGGGCAATAGTTGCAGCATTTGCAAAAGAGAAAGCAAAAAGCATCACAATTGCGAATAGAACATTAGATAATGCCAATACCCTTTCAGAGTTTGCAAAAAAAATTGGATTAAACTCAAACGCAATAAAAATTGAAGAGATTAAGAACACTGTAAAAAATTATGACATCATCGTTAATGCCACATCAGTAGGACTAAGAAATGAACCAAGTGTTATTTCCTTAGAAGGTATTAATGAAAAAACGATTGTTTATGATATCGTATATATGCCAATGAATACAGATTTTATCAAAAAAGCAAAAGAAAAAAATGCCATTGTAATTTACGGTTATGAAATGCTGTTAGGTCAAGCAGTAAGATCTTTTGAGATTTGGCATGGCATGGAAGCACCTTATAATGCCATGAAAAAAGCATTGTTAGGAGGATTTTGATGGCAAAAACAAAGGCCACTGTCCATGGAGCCGTCTCCCTGGTCAATGCAATTGCAAATCAAAAAGGAGCAACATTAGGAATTTCATTAAAGGTAGAAGCGACAGTGGAGACCAGTCCAGGTAAAGGGATTTCAATTCAATCAGAAAATAAAAGCCTGAGTTCCCGTTTAATCAACAACACAATTGAAAAAATTGTTTCAAAGAAGGATTTGGAGCAAAATAAAATTACAATTACGTTAGATTCGGAAATTCCAACAGGATATGGACTTAAAAGTTCTAGTGCGATTTCATCTGCCATTGCTTTAGCATGTGCAAGAATATTCAAACCAAAACTTACAGATCAACAAATACTTCTAGCAGGAGTTGATGCATCCATTAAATCTAAAGTCAGCATTACGGGAGCATATGATGATGCATGTTCCTGTTACTATGGAGGATTTAATGTTACAGATAATGCGAAAAAGAAAAGAATTCAATTTGAAAAAGGAGCATCAAATCTAATGGCAGTCATATTTATTCCAAAAGATAGAAAAAGAGGGAACCTAAAAAAACTGAAAATTTTTTCATCAATATTTGAAAATGCATGGGAATTAGCAAAAAAAGGAAATTATTGGGATGCAATGATAATTAACGGGTTAGCAACTGCATCTATTTTAAATTCAAATTCTAAAATCATTGCAGAATTAATTGAAAAAGGAGCACTTGGGGCATCAATTTCAGGTAATGGACCATCAATAGCTGCAGTAACAAAAAAAGAAAATGAAGATGCTATTAAAAAAATATTCTCAACATTAGAAGGAAACACAATAGTTTCAAAAATTAGCAATAAAAAGGCAGAAGTTCATGAAATGTAAAATTGAAAAATCAAAAATTTCAGGTCAAATAGTTTGTCCGTCAAATAAAAGTTATACACATAGAGCAATTTTTCTCGCATCACTTGCAGGAAAAAATAGCGTTGTGGAAAATGCATTATTTTCAGCAGATACGAATGCAACAATTGAAACCTGTAAAAAATTTGGCGCAGAGATTGAAATTAAGGATTCAAAGATTATTGTCAAAAATCCAATAAAAATAGGTACCAAAGTATCTGAAATTAATACAGGTAACTCAGGCACAACAATTAGAATTGCATCAGGAATTGCCAGTTTGTTTTCTGATGAAATTGTACTAACCGGAGATTCGAGTCTGCAAAAAAGGCCCATGCAATCACTTCTAGATGCATTATCGAGTATAGGTGCACATTGTAATTCAGCAGATGGGAAACCGCCAATTAAAATTAAAGGAAAAATTATTGGTGGAGACGTAAAAATTCCAGGGAATTTTTCTAGTCAATTTATCTCATCATTGTTAATTAGTGCACCATTAACAGAAAAAGGAATCAATCTTTCTATAGAAGGAAACTTAGTTTCAAAACCATATCTTGATGCAACTATTGCCACAATGAGAAAATTTGGAGTAACAGTTCAAACATTGATTCCATACAAAAGATATAACATATCACCCCAAATCTATAAAAAAGCTACATTTACAGTTCCAATTGATTTTTCAAGTCTCGCACTTATTCTCTCAGCTACCGTTCTCAATGGTGAAGAAATTACAATAAAAGGAAATTTGGGAGATTTACCACAAGGGGATGAAGTTTTTATCGATATTTTAGAACAACTTGGAGTTAATGTAACTATAGATGATGATGAAATTAAAATTGAGTCACCTAAAAAATTAAAGGGTGGAAAATTTGATTTAAGTAATTCGCCAGATCTTCTTCCACCTCTTGCAATTTTAGCATTAAATTCATCTGCTCCAATTGAAATATTTAATGTCAAACATGCTAGATTAAAAGAAACAGATAGAATTGCAATCATAGCAAGAGAGCTTGTGAAACTTGGAATTAAAATTCAAGAAAAAGAAGACGGATTGATTTTAGAATCATCTGAAAAAATAAGTGGTGTCGAACTGAATTCTGAAGAAGATCATAGATTATTCATGGCGTTCTGCATTGTAGGAATGTATGTCGGGAATTGTACTGTGACAGATCCGGAATCAGTAAAAGTATCATATCCGAACTTCATAGATGAAATGACTCGTCTTGGTGCAAAAATCCAAATTCAGTAAAATATTTTTTAAAAAATCATTGAGTGTTAAAAGGCGCGACCCTGTATAGAGTGAAAAGCATTCTCTTCACTCACAACGCTTTTGCGTAGATAACATGTTATTTTCGCAGAGTCGCGCAAATTATTCTTTAGAATTTACACTATTTTGCATATTTCATGTATATTATTATTATATTTAAGAATATATTATAAATATTTCATATAATAATCAAATATTTTATAATTTTTAATACAAGATAATCAATTGTCAAAAAATAATTTGTGAATCAATAAGATGCATAATTAATTTTTGAATGAGGAATTATAAGCATCATTTAACTTTGATAAAATATGCCAGGAAGTTCTATTGGTCAACGTCTCGTTTTAACAAGTTTTGGTGAAAGTCACGGAAAATCAATTGGTGCTGTAGTAGATGGTTGTCCAGCAGGATTAGCAATTGATGAAAAAGATATTCAAAAAATGTTAGACCTAAGAAAACCAGGTCAAAATCTAATATCAACTCAAAGAAAAGAAGGAGACATTGTTGAAATTATTTCAGGGATTTTTAGAGGGTATACTACAGGTGCACCAATTACAATGATAATTTGGAACGCTGATCAAAAATCTAAAGATTATGAAAATTTAAAAACAAAACTAAGACCAGGTCATTCAGATTATCCCGCTATGGTAAAATATAATCATTTGAATGATCATAGAGGAGGCGGAAGGTTTTCAGGAAGACTAACTGCAACTCACGTAATGGGAGGAGCTATTGCCAGAAAACTACTCAAAGTAGCATTAGGTATTGAAACAAACTCATTCACATCACAGATTGGAAAAATAAAGATGGAAAGAGAATTTAACGAAAAAATGATCAACTTTATTTATAAAAATGAAGTGAGATGTCCAGATGATAAAACTGCAAAGATAATGAGGGCAAATATAATGGATGCAAGAAAAAAAGGGGATTCACTCGGGGGAATAATTGAATCAATCACAACAAAAGTTCCGGTTGGATTAGGAGATCCAATATTTAGTTCATTAGAATCAGATTTGAGTAAAGCAATTTTTTCAATTCCATCAGTAAAAGGAATTGAATTTGGTTCAGGATTTAGAGGTTCAGAACTATATGGTTCCGAAAATAATGACTTGTACACAATTAAGAAAGGAAAAATTGTGACAGAGACAAACAGATCAGGCGGAATCCTAGGAGGTATTTCAAACGGGATGCCAATCACCATGAGAATTGCATTCAAGCCAGCATCATCGATTGCTCAAAAACAAAAAACAGTGAATATTAAAACAAAAAGAGAAACAATCCTTCAAGTCAAAGGAAGACACGACCCATGTGTTGTGCCAAGAGCTCCACCAGTTGTAGATTCACTTGTAGCACTAACTATAGCAGATCATGCACTCCTCGCCGGAGTAATCAAACCGGTATTATAAGAAAATGTCAAACATCAATGATCTTCGAAACAAGATGGATGAAATTACTCTAGAAATGATAGAGTTGCTAAAAATCAGGACAGATATAGCAAAAGAAATAGGAGAAATTAAAAAAAATATTGGCAAAGGTGTAACAGATGAATTACGAGAAGAGAATTTACGTGGAAAAGTAATTTCATTATGTAATGATATAGGACTTGACGAAACAATCGGTGTAAAATTTTTAAATTTTCTTTTAAATGAATCAATTAAAGTACAATCAACAAATAAACAGACACATCTTTCAATTTTCTTAAAAGCAAAATCACTCGAACAGCAAGGAAAGAGAATCATCCATATGGAAGTTGGTGAACCAGACTTTTTACCACCAAACATCGTCAAAAAGGCTTTAGAAGAAGTGTTTGACAAAGGATTTTTAAAATATGGTCAAGCAAAAGGAATGCCAGCATTCAGGGAAGCACTTGCAAAATACATATCTAAAAAATTCAATGTAGAAATTACACAGGACAACATCATAGTAAGCCCAGGAGCAAGATTTTCAATATTCACTGCAATTTCAACACTTCTCAATACAGGGGACGAGATGATTGTAATCGAACCTGCATGGCCAGCATACAAAGATTGCGCATTAAATTCAGGAATAAAAGTTAGAACCATCAATACAACTTTTGAGAACAAATGGGAACCATCACTTGAACAAATAAAAAATACAATTAATTCAAATACAAAAATGATTGTACTTAACTATCCAAATAATCCAACAGGAAAAATTTTGGATGAAAAATTACAAGACAGCATAATGGAAATAGCACAAAAAAATAACCTCTATGTGCTAAGTGATGAAATTTACTCACAATATGCAAAAAAGAATTGGAAAAGTATTCTAAATTACAATTATGAGAAAAGTATTGTCACTCAATCATTCTCAAAATCCCATGCAATGACAGGATTCAGAGTGGGATATGGGATAGCAGATGTACAAATTATTGAAAAAATGGCAAAATTAGAAGCATTATGTCTTACAAATGTCTCAGAACCAATCCAATACATAGCAATGAAAGCATTAGAGGCTGACACATCCAACAATACTAATACAGTGCAAAACAGACTAGAGGTATTGGCACAAAAAGCAACTGAGATTGGATTAGACTTTGTTGTTCCAGATGGAGCGATGTATATTTTTGCAAGAATTGACAAGGAAGGTTTTGACGGAGTTCAATTTGCCAACAGTGCACTTGAGAAAGGTTTGGCAGTGGCACCAGGAGAGGGATTTGGAGATTACAAAAATTTTATTAGACTTTCTGCATGTCAAAACGAAAAAATACTTGTAGAGGGAATGAATATACTAGGCAAGGTTATGAGTGAGAATCAATGAAACAGATCACAATTATTGGTGCAGGTGGTCAAATGGGTCAATGGTTTGTAAAATATTTTGCAAGTCAAGGGTTTCAAGTAACAGGTTATGATTCAGAAAACAAAATTTCAGGAAAAGACGTCATAATATCAGAATCATTAGTAGGCGGAATTTTAAAAGCAGATTATGTTGTCTTGTGCACACCTACAAGAAGAACACCCGAAATTATCAGACTGATTGCAAAAGAGATGAAAAGAGGCACATATCTTCTTGAAATTTCATCTGAAAAATCTAAAGTGGTCTCATCATTATCAAAGATGCCAGCAAAAATCAATCCAATTTGCATTCATCCTATGTTTGGTCCAGGAACTAAGACAATTAAAGGTCAAAATATAATTTCAGTTCCAATTAAAGATGCTAAAAAAGAATTAACAGTTGCAAAGGAATTATTTGCAGGAGCAAACTTTGTCACAATTGATGCAATTGAACACGACAAAAAGATTGCAGTGATTTTAGGATTAACTCATTTAGTAAACTTAGTTTTTGCAAATATCATCTCAAAAGATGAAAAGATGCATCTGACAGAAAAAATGTCAGGAACCACTTTCAGAGTACAAAAAACATTAGCAGAAAGTATCATGACAGAATCCCCTGAACTAATTCAAACAATCATCACAAACCCAGAAATTCGTAGAGTAGCAGAAGAACTTTGGAAAGATACAGGCAAACTTCTCACATCAATTCAAGAGTCAAAGACTGAAGAAATATTAGATTACATCAAAGAATGCCAAGAGAGACTTGCCAAACACACAGACACCAATGAATCATACAAAAGACTAACAAAAATGGTAAAAACAATTGAAAAATAACAGTCATGCATTCGACAAAGATTGTCACATCATTCATTAGAGATAATGACAAATTATTGATTCTGAAAAGAAGTAACAAAGTAAAATCAATGAAGGAATTATGGGCAGGAATCAGCGGAATTATAGAAAATGGCGAAGTGCCTCTAAAAAGAGCAAAAATTGAGATTTTTGAAGAAGCAGGCATCGTAGAAGGAAAAATTAAACTGATTAAAGCCGCTGAAGAAATGAGAGTCAATTCACCTCAATACAAAAATCATGAGTGGGAAATATTTCCATTTTTATTTGAAGCTACAAATCCAACAATCAAATTAAATTGGGAAAATTCAGATTTTAGATGGATCCGCGTAGAAGAATTAGGAAATTATGAAACAGTACCTAGTCTTCAAAAAGTATTATTCAACTTGTTGTAAATTTTTATTTTCTTTATCATATTTTTTTTGTTGTGGTAGCATCATATACACACAAGCACCACCACACATAGTACATGGAACATTATTACCAGGATGTTGTCCAGTTCTACTGTGAATTTTTGCAGCTTCTTCAGGATCAATAGATAATGCAAGTTGTTTTTCCCAATCCAGAGTACGTCTTGCTTCAGTCATCTCCATATCCCATTTAATCACCTTATCACGAATTTTAACAAGATCACCTGCATGAGCTGCAATTCTGTATGCGATCAACCCAGCCTTTACGTCATCAGCATTTGGTAATGCCAGATGTTCAGAAGGAGTAAGATAGCATAAAAGATCTACACCTTCACTTGCTGAAATAGCTGCACCAATTGCACTAGCAATATGATCATGACCAGAGGCAACATCAGTTACCAAAGGACCAAGGACATAGTATGGAACATCTCCAATTAATGATTTTGCCAACCTTACATTTGCAGCAACTTCATTTAATGGAACATGTCCCGGACCTTCAACCATAACTTGAATATCATGTTCATGTGCACGTTTTGTAAGTTGAGAGATGTTGATCATTTCTTGAACTTGCAATTCATCATGAGAATCTAAAATTGAGCCAGGTCTGAGTGCATCTCCAAGACTAAATGTTACATCGTATTTTTTGGCAATTTCCATCAAGTAGTCATAATGAGTTAAGTATGGATTTTCTTTATCATGTTTTAACATCCATGCAGCAGTAATGGTCCCGCCTTTACTTACGACTCCTCCATATCTTTGAACTTTGAGAATTCTTTTTGCAATATCCTTTGTAATGCCACAGTGAATTGTAGTGTAATCAACACCGTCTTTTGCATTGTTTTCAAATGCATTTAGATAATCATCTTCAGTTAAATTTAGAGGGTTTTTGTGAACTTCCACCCCATAGTTATATGCCTCATAAATTGGAACAGTTCCAAAAGTTATAGGTGCATAACTCATTAGAGTTTGTCTTATTTTTTTAACATCTCCACCATCACTGAGATCCATAATTGTATCTGCATGATATTTTATAGCAACCTTAGCTTTTTCAATTTCCTCATCAATGTTCACATTGAGAGTGGAAGTTCCAATATTGACATTAACTTTAGTTTTCAGACCTTTTCCAATTCCAACGTTGTGGATTTTTTGTGGTCTAACATTGTTATTTGGAATTATTATCGAACCACGTGCAATTTTTGGAATTAGCCATTCAAGTGAAACATCTTCATCTTTAGCAACCTGTTTCATTTCATCAGTAGCAACACCACGCCGTGCAGAAGTTATTTGAGTTGCCATAACGTATTCTATCTTTTGCCTGATTTAAACAATCGTGAAAATGAAAAAATATTGAATGTATGAAATTCTTTTGGGACTATATTAAGAAAGATGATCGGTATTTTATGTTAAAATCTCACATGAAACATAGGAGAATAATTAAAGCACAAACATTGTGGTAGACCATTTTATGATATGAAAGAAAAATTTTGTTTTTTTTGATTATCATACTCAGACATCGGCATAATTATTGGATTAAATCAAATTTAATTCATTTTCCAAAGTTTGTTTTTCTGACCTTATTTTAGAAACCCTATTCGAAATGGGCATAATTATACGCTCAGATTCAGGAGAAGTTGTAAAATTTTGTTTGATTTCAAAGATTCGTTGAGTTAATTGGGTTTCAGCTAAAACTAATGAAATATAATTTCTAAGTTTCAGATTTTCAGATTTTAAAGAATCTATTTCAGACATATTCGTTATCGTGGAGGACTCCAGATCTCTTCCATGGAATCATCAATGTTTTTAGGAATGAGATATTGTTTCCCACATTTGAAACACTGCCACATGAATTTATCATCTTTCATAGTTTGGTATTGTACAGGCAACAAGCAGGTGGTACATTGCAATATTTCAGGAATTAAATTATTCACAATTGGAATTTTAGCCATTAAAACAAAGTATAACATTCAAGTATAAAATAGATATTATGAAAATAATCACATTCAGAAAAATTAAAGGAAAAATAGATTAGTACTTAAAATAAGAAAAGAGTGTGAATTTACTTTCTATTGGCGGATCTGATCCGTCATCAGGTGCAGGGATTCAAAGTGATGTTAAGACGTTTGCAGAATTTAATACCCATGGTTTAACAGTGATTACTGCAATTACAAGTCAAAACACATCAAGTTTTGGAACAGTAGAGCCAGTATCACAAAAAATTTTAAAGAATCAATTAGAATCTGTAATATCAGATTTTAAAATTGATGGAATCAAAATTGGAATGGTTTTCAATTCCCAAATCATCAAAATGATATACAGTCAATTAAAAAAATTGAAAATACCAATAGTCGTTGATCCGGTAATCAAATCAACTACAGGAGGGATGCTGATAGAAAAATCAGCCATGGTAGATTATCAAAAATACATAATTCCTCTTGCCACAGTAATTACACCAAATAAATTTGAGGCAGAAATATTAGCAAAGAGTAAAGTAAATTCAAAAGATACAATAGGAAAAATTGCAAAGATCATCCAAAAAATGGGGGCAAAAAATGTGATAATTACAGGTATCGAAGGAAAAAATAACAAGATGTTAGATTTTGTATTAGAAAAAAATACCAACTATACTATTTCAGGGGACAAAATTGCAAGAGTAAATCATGGTAGCGGATGCAATTATTCTGCTGCAATGATATTTGCAATTGCAGGGAATAAAACGATGCGAGAATCAGTAAAATTTGCAAAAGAATTTACATATAATTCAATAAAAAATGCAAAAAAAATTGGAAATGGGATTACAATAACGAGCATTCAAAAACAAGATAAAATTAATGTAGAATTATCACACGCAATTAACAAATTTGTAGAAATTAAAGATATTTACAAAAATATTCCAGAATGTCAAACAAATTTTGTATATTCCAAACAAAAACCAAAATCAACAAAAGATGTTTTAGGAATATCTGGAAGAATGGTCAAAGCTGGAAAAGAAGTGATAGTTGCAGGAAATCTAGAATATGGGGGTTCAAAACATGTTGCAACCGCATTACTGGCAATCAATAAGAAATTTCCAGAAATCAATTCTGCAATAAATTTAAAGTATCAAAAGAGAACAATATCAAAAATTAAAAAATCCAAATTATTAATTTACAGTTATGATAGAATTCATGAACCCAAAAATGTAAAAATTAATGGTTCAACCATAGAATGGGGAATCAAAAAAATAATCAAAGATCTGAAAATACCGCCAGATGCAGTTTTTCATGAAGGTGATTTTGGAAAAGAACCGATGATCATAGTTTTTGGCGATACACCCAAAACTATTTTAAAAAAATTATCAAAAATTTTATAATATACTTTAACACCAAACAAAAAAATATATGAATAACACATTGATTGATCAAATAAGATCTGAAAATAAAAATGAGTGAGCCAATTATCAGAGAATTAAAAAAAGAAGACATATGGAATGGATTTCTCAAATCACTGGATTCATTAAAATTAGCCAGCGATATTGACAAAACAAAAGCGGAAGAGGTTTTTGAGAAAATTAATTCAAATCCAGATTACATTATAGCAGTTGCAGAAATAGAAGGAAAAATAGTAGGGTCCACCACACTGCTCATCGAATCTAAGTTTATTCATCAGGGGGGATTAGTGGGACATATTGAAGACGTATCAGTGGATAAGGAGTTTCAAGGTAAAAAAATTGGTGAAAAAATTATGAAATATCTCCTTGAAGTTTCAAAGAAGAGAGGTTGTTACAAGACAATCTTAAATTGTACAGATGATGTGAAACAATTCTATGAGAAATTGGGTTTCAAACAAGTAGCAAGTGAATTAAGACTAGACAATATTTAGAAATATTCCTTTTTGGGACGCTTCTTTTTCTGTTTAGTCAAATAAGCTCCAACACCAATTACAGGAAAAGATAACACCATAAACAAAATGGGTACATTCGAAACTATGTCTGTAAGATGAACATCATTAATTTTATCCAGCATAGAAAAAGAAATATACATTCCAATAAACAAAGCTATTCCACCAATCACAATTATACTGCCAATAGATTTTGAACCATATTGTTTTGACATGATAAATGCAACTGCAGCTAAAACTCCTGCAGGGGCAACTCCGATTGAAATAAATTGAAATATTTTTGCATCTGCATCAAATACTAAACCAAATTCAAAGTCTTCAGTAGGCATCATCATGAAATTATAAATTGAGATCATTTCACCAGCAAACATTACAAATAAAGCAAGGCTAGTTATTGCAAGCCATTTCTCAATTGCCATTATTTTTACAGGTTTTAGTTGATAAATAAACCATTCAGAAAATTATATGATTCCAACCAGATTAGCTAATTCTTTTCTAGAAGCTGCCCCAAGTGTCTTAGCTGATTGTTCAGGAGATACATCATTTAAGAAAATTCCATATCCACGTTCTAATCCCGACCAAGATTTAGTAATGGGGTAAACTTCAATATGCCAATGAATTTGTCTACTATTCTTCTTTTCAGGAGAAAGATGAAAAACCAAATTATATGAAACATTCTTGATAGTTTTTGACAAACCACCTAATGTGGCCCTTAAAATCAATGACAGGTCATTGATTTCTTTTTGAGTGATTTTTGAAAAACGTGTAGCGTGTTTTTTTGGAGAAATCCAAAATTCATACGGATATGAAGGAGCCCATGGACAGTATGCGATAAACCCTTCAGTTTGAAGAACTTGTCGAGGACCACCAATTTCCTCATTAATTGTCTGACACACTGGACAAACACCTTTTTCATTTAAAATTTTGTGAGATGATTCAGATTCAGTTTCAATAACTGGAGGAATTGTAGAAAATGTCAAAATATGAAGATGTGGATGAGGATTAACATTGCCAGCCAATTCGCCATGATCAGCATAAATTGAAACATAAGTTACGCCTTTTTGTGTGTAAAGCCACCGTAATCTATCCTGAACAACAACTAAAACATTTGACCATTGTTCAGTGTCAATTGTTGCAAAAGTGTCTTTTTCATTAGGAGACGCGACTACAATGTAATGATATCCGTATGCAGGTTCACTGTAGAATGGTTTATCACTGTAAGAATTCTCCGTGTCTATTGAAACAATAGGATTCTTACTTTCAAAAACTCGTATAGCCCAATCTTTCACAAAGGCTTCCCCTTCATTATCTTGGAGACGTTGTAACATACCATCTTTTGCAACAAGTGACAAAACCGAAGGATTTGTCATATCTTCATTACCAGGTGCATATGGAGATTTTTTTGGATCAATAATTTTATCATCTGTTTTTAAGACAATCATAAAACGCTCAGAAACGTTATCTTTGCGCATATCACCCATAATGGTTAATGAAACTAAATGTCTGTTAAAATGTTTCCTAAAATCAATTAAAAATTAGAATTTACGTATTTGTTTGAACAAATTTTTTCAAAGAAAATTATGTTTTATACAAAAACATTGGATATTGATAAATTTAAAAAATAAATTGATTCAATATTTCATTTTGATCGCAAGTTTTGCTGTAAGATTTAAAGGAGAGCATCAGATGCCGATTAAAGAGGGAAGTTTTGAATAATTCAGATATTCACATAATCTATGTTCTATTGGACGGAGTAGGAGATCTTCCACATCCAGATTTAGATGGAAAGACACCGCTAGAGGCTGCAAATACACCAACTTTAGATAAAATTGCCAGCAATGGTGTAATAGGAGAAGTAATTTCTGTTGGAAAAGGCATAGCACCAGAATCAGACATTGCAGTTTTTAATATGTTAGGATACAAATTCAATCATGCAGAATACGCAGGTAGAGGCGTTATCGAAGCAATAGGAATAGGTATTGATTTCAAAGACGGAGATTTAGCATTAAGAGGTAATTTTTCAACATTAAACGAAGAAGATGTTATTATTGATAGGAGGGCAGGCAGGCAGATTGAAAAAGAAGATGCTGATGGAATTGCAAGAGAAATTGAAACAAAAATAAAATTCTCAAATCCAAATACATCAGTAGTAGTTTCACCAACAATAGGCCATAGAGTTACAGTAAGAATTAGAACAGACTCTCAAAAACTATCATCAAAGATTACCAATACAGACCCAGCATACAGCAATATTGGCGGCATGGGAGTAGCAAAAGCTGTGGGCGATTTTTTAAAAATTGAAAAATGTTTACCTGCCGATGATACAAATGATTCTAAATTTACAGCTAATCTAGTAAATGAATTCTCAGAACAAGCAATAAAAATTATGAAAGAGAGCGTCATTAACAAAAAACGAAAAGAACAAAATAAAAAACAGCTTAGTTGTATTTTACTCAGAGATGCAGGAAACAAATATCCAGATGTGCCCCCAATAAATGAAAAACATGCTATGCAATTTTCATGCATAGTAGACATGCCAGTTGAACTTGGAATTTCAGAAGTTCTCAAGATGAAAGCGTTTGAAGCTGGAGGATTAACAGATTATGAAGAAAAAGCAAGAGTTGCCGCAAAGGCAATGGAAACTCAAAATTCTATCTATGTTCACCTCAAGGGGCCAGATGAATTTGGTCATGATGGAGACGCCATAGGTAAAATGAAAAACATTGAGGAAATTGATCAAAGATTTTTTAAAACTCTAATTGAAAATATAGATTCTAACAAAGTGGCAATTGTAATTTCTGCTGATCATTCAACGCCTTGTATTAACAAAGGCCATAGTGATGATCCTGTTCCAGTTGTGGTTTCAAGCAATTTTATTAAAAATGATGGAACTACACGAATGACTGAAGAGCAAGCAAAGAAAGGCAGTATTGGTTTGCTCCAAGGTGCAGAAGTGATTTCAAAATCCATAGAGATAATTAAATCTCAAATCTAGTTAATTTTTTTGCTTGTTTCATTTCAATTGCTTTCTTTCTTATTCTATCAACATCAATTGAATGATACATAGAAGGTGAAGTGCCTAATTTCTCTAATGCCCTACTCAACATCCCAATACCGATACTTTCTTCATTTTCTTGTTCATGAGCAAACGCAACTGCTACTAGAATAATTCCTTGAACAAGTTCTTTTTCTCGTCCATAGCATTGATTCCAGACGCCTTCAAATGCTTCATGACATTCCCAAAATCTTTCATTATTATAGAAAAATATTCCATCAGTGATTCCTTTCTCTTTTTCAATATGCTCCTCAAAAACATGTCTTATGTTATCAATTCCTCCAATAGGAGACAATTTTTCAACTAGTGCATCTAAATCTTCTTTTTCTGCAGCTACATCAAATTCAATAAATTTAGTTGCAACTCTTGCAAGTCTAACTGATACATTCTTCATGTCAGATACCAGATCTCTTGCTTTATGGGCAAGTTCTCTGCAATTCTGAGGTAAATATTTCTCATTTTTGAAATGGAGTAAATATCGTTCCATGGGATAGTTTAGAAGGAATTTCTTAAATTTCTTCTGGAATTGCAATCAAGGTTTATATGAAATATCCAGAGATTTTGGATACATGTCCATAATAGAGACAATTACAGATGTCAACAACAGTTTTCTGTCTAGAAGAGAGTTAACTTGTAATTTTGCAGGATTAGGAGGCAAGCTAAAAAGATTTGAAGCTGTAGACATGGTTACAAAAGAATTGAAACTAGATGGTAAATTTGTAATCCCAATGAGATTAAAAACTCATGTCGGCAAATCTCTCATTACAGGAACATTCTATGTTTACGATGATGAAGGACTGGCAAAAAAACATATCAATCCAACAATATTTTCAAGACTAGAAAAAAATAAATCAAAAATTGCAGAAACTGAAGCAGCAGCAAAAGAAGCTGCCACAAAAGAAGCACCAGTAGAAGAATCCAAAGAAGAGGAGAAATCAGAATAATGCCCATAGAAAAAAAAGGTAAGAAAGGGTCCAGTCCCAACATATCATCGTATTACAAGGTAGATGGAGACAAACAATCAAGAACCAAGAAAATTTGCTCCAGATGTGGAAAAGGTACATTCATGGCCACACACAAAGATAGACACACATGTGGAAAATGTGGACTAACAGAATTTAACCAGTAAATTTCTGCAGACATTAATGGTATGCATTAATCAATACAAAATAAATATGAATAAAGATTATACAAAATTTGAAAATATACAATACATTCCTAAAAGTTTGTGCAGTCTACCTAAAAATTATGAATGAATGAAGAATATCAAAAAATGTAGATCCTAAAAATCAAGTAATTATGCAGACACTGGAAAAAATGCGCAATATCCCTTAAGTGAACACAAACTTGATGCATCATTTAAACAAGGTTCCAATTTGAAATTTTTAATAAAGTCTTTTCTTATGAATTTTAGAACTTTTTTCTTCAAGTTGCTCCATTTTAGAAATAAACGCGGGATCAAGTTTTATTTTAGAAAGAGATTCTGCAGATAATTTCACTGTATTTGTATCTAAAGATATGTTTGATTTTGGGAGATTTCTATCAGCCCAAAATTTCATAACCTTATCTTCAAGTTTAAAATCACGAAAACCTGCAGGGAATTTCTTTGTGATATGATTTAGTAATGTTCTAT